>Ga0209888_1000375_pt1 | contig 23712 bp, 20 predicted proteins | sample OrgsoiDNA_201059_FD_185807 | JGI IMG/M metagenome (GOLD analysis project Ga0209888, IMG submission 185807) | Permafrost soil microbial communities from the Arctic, to analyse light accelerated degradation of dissolved organic matter (DOM) -... | ecosystem: Environmental > Terrestrial > Soil >...
CCTCCTGAATCACGACCTGACTGGCAGCTTTTTATTGCCTATGGTTTTTTGGTGGCATTTTGCCAGAATTTCCGGGAGGCACTTGACCGTGCGTATCAGTTCTTGAACTTTTTTTGAACCTGAGTGCCATCGTGCGTTAACGTGTGGCTACCCACGTCTTGGCGGAAACGATTGGATGGATAGCGCCACAATCAAAAAAACCAATGGTGGTCCATGGCCTGTTCTCGAACTCCAGCACCATCACTTCAATGTCAGTGGTGAATCAGTACCTCGACAGTTGCTGGCCTGGCGGGAGCGGGTCGGTCATGTCATGGATGTACTGCCTTCATTGGCTCAAGTCGAAGCCCCTTTCCATGGGGCCATCGACCGATACGATCTCGACACTGGACGCTTCACCGATTGCCGCAGCGATGCCATGGTGCTCGATCGTTCAGTGGCACGTATCTCCACGGATGCCCAGCGCGATTATGTCTTTCAGGTATTCACGGCGGGCGGGATCGAGTCCGTTGGGAGGGGCGCTCCATCACTGCGTCGAGGTCATTCGACCGCCAGTATTTTCGCCACCGATCTGAATCAGCCGATACGCATGCAACGTAGCGCTTGCCAGGTGCTGACATTTTTCGTACCCCGGCCGGTGGTGGACGCAGCCTTTCCCCATGCAGAAGCCATCCACGGCAGAGTGTTTGAAAACGCCTCTCCCCTGATGCAATTGTTCATTGAGCAGGTGCTGGCGTTTTCCAGAAACCTTCCCAAGCTGAGTGCACGCGAAGCGGACAGCACCTTCAATGTGAGTGTGCAACTGCTGCTCGCCGCGCTTGGCAAACAGAGCAAACTCAGCGGCAATGCACGTGCTGCGGTACGCGCGGCCATGTTCGACAAAGCCCGACGTTATATTCAGGCCAACCTCCATCGCCCCTCACTGTCCCCCGAAAGCTTGTTGGAAGCACAGCTGCTGGCGCCTCGCTGACGGGCGTGAATCACGTTTGTGGGCTATTGGTACATGGCCCGACATTGAGTCGGACTGACGACCATCACCTCATGCAGCAGCCTCGTCCTCCTCCTGGCGACTGGGCAGCAGCCGGCTTTTGTGGTCGACCCGGCCCAAAAGGGAGTCAATATCACTCGTGGCGGCATCAGTCTTGAAAACTGCTAGTAAATGTCCATACGCCGCTGCGAGGAACCATCCCACCACACTCAAAGCCCTTCATAATCACCGCATCGGGTTGGGAGCAAACGCTCTCAACCATTTAGTTCACGAACGGCAAATATGCTCTGCACCTCATCCCCGCTGGCGCAGGGAACACGTCAACAGCGTCAATGCCGCGCTGACCAAGACCGGTTCATCCCCGCTCCTACGGGGAACACGTGTCATTGCTCGGCGAGGCCGAAATGACGGGCGGTTCATCCCCGCTGGCGCGGGGAACACACTTAGCGTAAACGACTGTTCCTTAAAGGAAAAATCGGTCACTAAAATGCCACCGAATTTACCTTGTTAAAGATCGGCTTTTTCATGGGATTGGAAAGCGACCAATCGCAGACCGTCATAATCGACCGGCAGACGTCGATTGGGGCCGAGCGTTTGGAATTCGTATCCGGATTCGCTGTTGCTCGACCAGGCAATGACCACATTACCGCCTTCATGGCCGGCAGTGAGTTGTTCCCAAATCATTTCCCGAGTGCGCTTAGAAACGTCGCCAATGTAGACACCGGCGCGCACCTCCAGCAGCCAGATGAACTCGGTCTGATTGAAGTTGTAGCCATGATGGGCGCTGATGGCCTGCAACGCATGGCGTACCCATAGCAAGTGCTCGATACGCTGAGGCAGGTGCCCCCAGAGTAGGGTCGCGCTGGCGCAAGCATGATCGGTGACGCTAAGCGAACGCACCGGAAACGGCAGTCCCAAGGCTTCATCAACCTGTCGCCCTTCAGGCCATTTATCCTGAAAGCCGGGGATGGCCTTGCCGAAGTCATGCAGGCCAACCAGGCAAGCGATCCAGCGTGCAACATGATGCTCTGCCAGCCCAAACGCCTTCGCAGCCCAGATTCGCGTGCTTTGCGGCTCATGTTGGAGAATGGCCTCTGCCACTGCGGCTACATCCAGCAGATGCGCCAACAGTCCATGCCCGTAACCCTCACCGCTCTTGGCCCACATCCTACGTGCCCGCTCATCCAGACTAGTGAATCCTTTCATTTAACGCCCCCATTGACTAATCCTTGTCAGGAGTCTTTATGGACAGGTAACACTCACTGCACCATCGAGCGCTAAGCAACCTCTCATCCTACTTGAGCAAAATCAAGTCGAACCACTTTTGAGCGCGCTCACCCAGCATGCGAATGTAGACCACTACAGTGACTCCCACATAAGCGTTCCGAAATCTACTCTGATGGGTTGGAAACAAGGAGAGGAGCCTCGATATAGCGAAGGTGAGCGTCAGTTGGCGTTCTGGCTTCAGGTCACAGGTCGTGACCGGACTACCTTGCCCTTGGTTGCGCCCGGCGACTGCGGGCACATCACTTCCGGGCATGAGCAGGAAATTCAGATGGATGAGCTTACGTTTTACCCATGCGTGGAGGGACCGCTTGACGGCATTAAAGTCACAAAGCTGCAGGGGCAACAGTATTTCGAACCAGCAGGGGCGGCACCCGAACCGTTTCATTCAGCGCTTGAGGGTGAGAAGCTCGTAGTTTTCGGTCGTTATCAATTCCAAGATCATCCGCAGTTCGGAAAGGCCTGGGTTTTTCCCTTACCGGTGCCTTTTGACTACGTCCTGATGCACTCTGCTGGTGATCAGCGGTGCCTTGCTAGGGCTCTACTGATCGATGCCCCGAAATATCAGGGCGACCAGGTCGATCATGAAAACTTCCAGACTTTGGACGGCAAACCGTATCCGCGTTATCAGCCTTTGTTCTGCGGGAATTGTGGCGTGCAGATCGTCAACCTGTTTGATTGTGTTGTAATGCCAAAATAGCTGGGAAACTGACCACTCCCCCCTCACTGACGCTGGCCCTCGTTGCTCAATCAACGAGGACCTTCCCGATACCAGATCTATGCGCCTCATACTGCCGGCTTCCCCGAATCATATCGTGCAAGTGTTGCATGTGCTGATTCACTTCCTGCATATGCGTCTGAGCATCCCGTATTGCACAGCTACTGGTTGCCATCTATATGGCTGCAACTTGACAATCTCACTCGCCCGCTGCATCGGCAGGCGCGTGAGGACGTCCTTCCAGGTAGTTCCGCACATACGGATCTGTGTGTGTGTGGGGGGGGGCAGGTAACTGTCATCCCTTCCACGACAGACGGGGTTAAAAGAAAGTGCCGCTCATTGGACGAGCCCCTTGAACAGCGTACCAAGATCTAACTTCTTCTTCGGTTCTGATGCGGATATATCAGAGTAACCAGCCGCCTTGAGCTCACGACGAATTTGCACTGAAAGGTCCGTAAGATCAGCAATCTTCGGACGACTCGCCTCCCGCAATGCCAGTAACCAGGCGACACGCGGCGCGGAAAAGCTCGTCCCGCAATCGGTCGCAGTATCTCCGCGATAACTTGTAGCGAATGCATTGCCAGCCGGATCGACCATGTTCGATTTGCAGGTCAGTTGGCCGCTATCATCGACATTCATCACCGCTAACATATCTCCAGGGTGAGCGCTGCGTTCGGCGAACTGGATCTTGCTCTTTACCACAGGATCTGTCGGCTGATCGTTGCCCGCAGCGACGACGAAAAGACCACCGTATTCTGAAGGAACCAGAATGTGCCAGTGTTCTGGCTGGAACTCCCATGACATCGAAGTAAACACCGGGCTCGCCAGCGCGGCCCCTTGTCGTGCGGCAAAATCAAGCACGGCTTGGATCACCTCAACATCGCTCTCTCCATCCCCACCATAAATCTGCGTCCGTAGCGCATCGATATTAGTCTGCGCTGTCTTGTGGTAGGCCGTCAGGAGATCTTTTGGAACGCCTCGCCCGACATCGCTGCCCATATGAAGCATCAACAGGTGCAACTCGATCAACTGCCCCAATACTTCCTTGGTGCAAGGCTGGCCGGCTAACATGGGTACGAACACCAGCGTAACAGGCGAGCTACTGCCAGCCGCCTCGAGTAATGGAGCTAGAGACTGCTTGATCTTCGCCGAATGTGGCGTGTCCTGCATTGCGCTCCAGTTCGAAACCTTTGCATTCAGGTTGCAACCCTCGTCGAAGCTAGTCATGGCCGGAAAGTTGAATAGCTTGCGCAGATCACGTACGGCCGACAACACGTAGCGCCGAGACGCCTCTTCCTCGTTCAAGTCAGGCCAAGTGTCATCGAAAACGATCATCAGTGGCCGTTGCTTCGGCTGGGCCAATGCCACCTTATGAATCAGAACCGAATCCTCGTGGGAGAGGACCGCAGAGGCATTGCTCGTACCAGAAGAGGAAAAATGAATTTGCAGCTTCGCCCTTTCGACAATAAGGTCTGGGTCTTTGTCGGCCGCGTCCTGCGCTTGCCTCACTGTTAGTTGTCGGATCGACATGACTGAACTGGCACCTTCCCGCAGCGTTTGCTGTAGCTTTCGATCTTCCTCCAGATACAGTGGTGCGTTAGTCACCTGCTCGGCCGTTCGTATGTCGATACTGAGCTTAGGGATCCCATTGAAGGGGTTAGAAGGACTGGGGGTTGCCAGGGCGATAGGTGGGATATCGGGAACGACTAGGTGTTCACCAGCGGCCAGCGACTCATTCTCAGACAACCCATTAGCGGAACGAATCAACGCGCTGATCTGAGCATACGCGGGAGCTGCATTCGAAGAACCAACTGCGTACAAGCGAGATATGACATGAGATACGCCCTCATTTGGTCGCACAACAGTCTGTGCATTTAGCGAATGCTCCAGTGCCTTACCGATAACTCCAAGACGCCGATAGTCGGTATGGATTCGTTGGATTACGGTGATCGTTTCGGGCGCGTCGACCAACTCTTGTGCAGACGTATTGCCAGCAAAAATAGCAAAAAAAAATGACACCCAAATTAATGGCTGAGTCCAGGCTCGCATCATGCACCTATTGGCAAGAGCCGATGGGCTTGCCGCCCAGTTTGATAATGGCGACCTGCTGCGCAAGACAGTCAGCCAAGGCCTTGTTTATAGTGTCAGGAAAGGACGCGCTTGTGGTTTCCGCAGCGGTCTTTGCAGCGATGGAGGAGTTGCGCGCCGAAGTCGCAGAACCCAGAGCATCACCAATCGACTGCAGCGCTCCCATACTGGACGCAAGCGTTGGGGTCGCATGATTGCCTTGGCTGGAGATACTACCGTCGAGGCTTAGTGCTACTGCAAGGCTGCTGTTCTCGAACAAACCGTTATGCAATGGTAAAACATACGTCCGTCCGAGCTGGCCAAGAGCCAATGTGACCGGTGCAGACAAATCGGCGCTGGTATCTAGTGGCATCCCCTGAACACGACACTCACCTCGACAGATCCGCAGCGTCGCCAGAGCCGGGTCGCGAAGTACTAGACCAGCGCTGGATAGCTTCGGCTCCGATTGAGACGAGTCTTTGGTTTGCTGCATGGTCCAACTCTGCACATTAAGCTGAGCAATGATGGGCGCCTTAATTGCCACGGTTTTTGTCCTGCTCGAGTTATTGCTATTATCCAACCACTCAACTCCGTCGTCGGAGAGCCAAGACTTGATGAAGGCATCATAGATTTCTAGCTTCTGGGTATAGACGGTAGTTTCGCTCCCCCCGAGTGATTGATCTTGGGCCCCTGGCGACCAATCGAAGGAATACTGTATGCTCAAGTGGTTCTGCGCCTGAAGACTAGCAATTTCCGCTTGTCGCTTTGCAATATCCGGATTCGCAATTGATGTTTTCTTGTCGGCGTCACTCTTTGCGTCGACCCAATTCTGCTTGGTGTCGCTATCAATCTGGGCGAGTGCTGCTTGAACGGCGGCCGTGCAATAGATGGGCTGCCCCTTCTGAGGGTGTTTCATCGCCAATCCAGATAGCTTTTCGGCTCCGGCAGTCGGAACCGACTGCACGCCAAGCCCACCGGCAATCTTGACGGCGGCCAGCGTCCCGGCGAGAAGGACAGGACCGGCTTGATCATTGATCGCTCCGTTGAGCCCGGACAACGTCTTGTTGGCATTCGTAGCAACTGTGACGTTGATTTCCTTGCTCCAGCTGCGCAATTGATCGTAAGGGATCGTGTACTGAGCATCAGGATCACCAACGTAAATCGGCGTAACCGAAAGGGTTTGGCTGATATCCAGTACCGGCTCGTACTCCCCATCAACGTGGGAAGCGCCGCAGCTGTTCAGCGTTAAAGTCCCATTGATCCGTAGCACGGTCTTGGGGAGCGCATAGACGAAGCTCCCCTCAGGCACGGCCATTTCACGATCCAAATGGTTCACCTGCAGCGCAGTAGAACAGGCCGTTACGGTCGGCAGCAGCATGCAGCACAAAAGCAGCTTGCTAGATATCTGGTTCATATCCTTTTCCCCTTAACCGAGTTGAACCTTGCGACAAAACGCATCGCCCACCGTAACGCGGGAGCAGAAAGCATTGTGTTTCAAGTGCGTTCTGAGAGGACAGCAACATGAAACGGCTCCTCCTCTGCCGGAACACCCAATCCGCAGTAAAGATCATTACTTCAAAGCTGGCCATCACTGACCGTAGCTTTGAGAACAACTCCGTCATCTGATCTACGTCCATCAAAGGCTGTATGCCTGAGCATGAAGTCCCTTTGCTTTGCCTTTCTTGTTGCAATCAAGCCTACGGCATTGATTGCAAACCGCACGACGATCATCACCTCATGCAGAATGCCTGGCCCATCTCTTGGGAGTTGAGCAGCAGCCGGATTCTATCGACCAGCGCATTCATCACTTGAGCAATGCTGAGGTAGCCCGTTTCCGTACTGCTCATGCATACCATCCCCAACAGGCCGCGTTCGAACCCAATCTCCTGGTACGCCATCCAGAACACCTCTTGATGTTCGTCGTCGCAGCGATTTGCATACTCCTCGTTAATCTGTGGCACGCAGTCGAATAGCCTGGAGAGCGATGTAGACCTGACCTGCTCATCGCCCAGCTCATCCAGGGTGACGAGGTAGGCCGGAGCGCTCGTGCGAGCGACGGCCTGCATCAACCGGCTGATGGCGATTGCAGCGTGTGATTCAGATAACGGAAGTCGTGGATTGATGTAAGGAAGAAGCATGGCCATACCTGCTGGAGAATGAATTCATTGAGTATGGGATGAGCTCAGCGGCTCACCCCTGGCGCGAAGCTCTGTGGCGTTGGTTCAGCACACCGGTGTCGGCGATCGGTTTCGCCCCCGGGCTGGTGAAGCTGATGGCGACCGATTGCAGGCCGGTGTCGTGGTACTCATGCCGCCAGGTCAATTGCGCCGAAGGCACTACGCTGCCGTAGGACGTCGCGAAGGAACTCTCCAGCTTGGCGCCCAGGTCGCTCTTGAGCGAAGTGGTGCTGGTGGAATCCAGGTGCAGTACCGCGCCATTGCCGACGGTCTCGGTGTAGCTGTCCTGGCGCGAGGTGCCATTGGCTGGACCGTGCCCCCCCCATGGGCGTGGGGAAGACAACAGCCCGAGCCATGCGGCCTGCCCGTACTTGGAAACACCCCCACAGACGTGGGTAAGACTCAAAGGTCCCATAAACAAACGTACCTTTAAAAGAAACACCCCCACAGGTGTGGGGAAAACTGAGAACCGCTGTACAGCCGACGGAGCAAATCGGAAACACCCCCACGGGTGTGGGGAAGACGAAGACAACTACCGCTCCAACGAACCGTCGAAGGAAACACCCTCACAGGCGTGAGGAAGACTGAAACCCATCGGGACCGGCACATCCTGGATCAGAAACACCCCCACGGGTGTGAGGAAGACAGTGTGGCGACCAGGGTGCTGCTGTCACTGCCAGAAACACCCCCACGGGTGTGGGGAAGACTGGTCACGAACCAGCGTGGTGAAGTCCTTGATGGAAACACCCCCACGGGCATGAGGAAGACGTCCGCCCCGTCCGCAGCGAGCTTATTCAGTAAGAAACACCCCCACTGGTGTGGGGAAGACTGTTCGTCAGTCAGGTAACTGCAGTCGGAGCGGGAAACACCCCCACGGGTACCGGCAACGGCACCACGTTGTTCTCCGAGTCGATCCACTTGACATTGCTGTCGTCGATTTCCAGCCTGCCCCGCTCCAGATAGAGAAACGGATACTTGTCCTTCACCTGCGGCAGCGATTCGCGGGTGACCTTAACGAACAGGCGTTGCCCGGCAGCCATCCCATTACTCCCATTTCTGCACGGTGACCCGACGATCCCGGTATATCTTGTGCTCACCAAACTGCAGAGGCACATCGTTCAGTGTCAGCACCTCACCGTCGTGCTCGCCTTGCAGAACCCGCAGGGCAAAGGCACGATTCTTTTCGGCTGCCAGTGCCTCACCAGCTTGCAGTGCGTGCGCCACGCCGTCAAAGAGGCCCTGGTAAATAAACTCAGTCGGCACGCAATTCTTGCGTCCGAGATAAAGATCCCAAACTGGGCTGACCAAGGCCTCAGTCACCTCTTTAACGCGCGCTACGGGCGCCTGTAAAGCTACGGCATAGGCCATGTCCTGCAGGTAGTAGCGATAGGTCATTTTGGTGCCGCCACCGACGGCTTTCTTGCCTTCACTGGTTTTCGGGATCAGCAGGCTCTGCCAAGGATCTTGGTCGTCATAGCCACTGCCGACCATGTGAAAGTCGCGCAGCAGCGGCTCACGCGGCATGGACAGGCCATGCCGGTCTTTTGGGACATAGCCGACCACTTGCATATCCAGGTCAGACCAGGTCTTCAGCCATTCTTGCTCCTCGCCACCAGCACCCCGTGCGCTACAGAACAGGCCCAGCACACCGGACTTGGTCGGAAAGTCGAGACTGTCACGCCGCCCGAACTTGGAGTCATGCCCCCAGGACTGCAGGGGCGCTTCCAGCCAGAGCAGCAGATACGGATTGCTCATGGATCACCTCACTGCACTTGGCTTTGCAGCGCGCCGATCAGGTCATCGATGCTGAAGTTCTCATCCTCGCCCCAGTCGTAGCTGGTCATCTTGCCGAACAGCGAGCCGGAGAGCTTTTCCTTCTTGTCCAGATAGGTCTTGAGCGTGTCGATGCTAGGCTGCAGAAAGCCGCCGTCCTTGGCCTTCACTGCTGTCTCGAACGGCACTTGGAGACGCTGGCCCTTGCGCACCATGACCCGGGCGAACTCCCAGGGGCTGGCACCGGACTGGGTGGTTTGCCGGGCATTAGGCACTGCCACGAACAACGCCTGGGTAAAGGCTGTGATGGCCTTTTTCAGATCGTCCTCACCCAAGACCTGGGCCAGCTGTCCGAGATCCAGACTGACATAGCGGTAGTAGGTGGCAGAGTTGAACTCCAGGCTGCCCATGTGCGCAGAGCCAGGTTCGGTTTGCAGGTCGTCGAGCGCAGTGAAAAATTCTACTTCGTTGCTGACCTTGTGAGTCGAAATGGCGTGGGCGAAAGAAGCTGCTGCCTCGACGTTCATGTCAGCGGCCTTGGCTACCATGCGGCCGAACAGAGCAATATCGAGCGCATCCACGGAGGGGTTGATAGCCTTCTTCGCGACTTTCGCCAGCTCCTTGTCCTTCAGCTTGGACTCGTCGAATTCTTGCTCGCGGGCATACTCAGCAAAAGCCTTGGCTTCGCTCTCGCTAATGAACAACAAAGTGTCGTCGATCAGTTGATCCGCAATTTTCTTGCCGCAGGCCTGCGCTGCCGCCTCATTCGCGCCAGCCTCAAGGCAGGCACGGACAAAAAGGCTTTCCGCTTGTTTGGTCCGGGTAGCGAGCTTGATACCGAACTCAGACATCGCCAGGCGCACTTGACGCTTCCAGCACTGGGAGCTGACACGAGCGCGGCTCACGCCGCCGACGATGGCAGTTTTCGGTGCGCCTACGTCATCGCGGTTCAGACAGGTCACCGGAAAGGACTGGAGAATGTGAAACTCGATACGGGTATTGGTATACGTATTAGTCACGTCGAATATCCTTTTCAGGCGAAGGCGGTGTCGAGAAGGGGGGCAATCTGTAGCAGGCCACAGCCAAAGGCGCGGCCACGGCCAATGCCCTGGACAAAGCTGTTACGGAACTGTTCGCGATCGGTAATGCAGAACTGCCCCTGCAGATGAGCCTGGGCCAGGGTGACGGGGTTCTGCTGCTTGTCTTTGAATTGCAACACCTCCACCCGATCCACCTGCAGGTGCGGGGTGGAGACTTGGAACCCCCAGCTCTGCGAAGCACGCTCACAGAACCACTGAGCGATGGCTGCGTTGCCTTTTACGGGCACTAGCTTGCGACTGGCATTGTCGCGTCGGGTCGGATTGACGATTACACTGAAGCGATACTGAGCGTGATCGAGAAAGCCTTCGGGGATGGGTTTGCTTTGTACTTGACCAAACTGGCCGTCGATACAATTGGCAGGTGCGCGGTCGGCCAGTAACAGAATCCTTCGACCGGAAAAATCGCCGCCCTGGTCGGCGAACAGAATACCACTGGATTGACCGGCGCTTTTAGCCTCGGCGCTGCGCACATCCTCATACAGACTATAGACCACCCGATGCAGCGAGTAAGGGTCGGTGATGTGCAGGGCTTTGATTGCCTTGCGGTCGAGGTGCAGCACACTGGCAATCACGCTCATTCGAATCTCTCCCCGGCGTCCACGCTCAGTGGCTGGCCATAGAACTCCTGCGCCCATTGAGCCTTGATCTGTTGAGCATTGAACGGGAAGCTCCGCAATTGCTTCAGCAGGCGTGTGTAGTCGAGCGGCTGGCCAGCCTTACTGTCGATCAGCGAGAACAACGGACGAAGAATCCGGCATAACTCCGGCAGATCGTCACAGGCCAGCAAGCGCCGCAGACGGGTCTTTGCCTGGTTGCTTTCGTGGCCATCTTCATAGCAGGCTGCAAGGGCCTGCCCCAGCCTCAGGGCTCCATTGCGCTCGGGCTTGGTCTTGGCGATAAGCGCCACCACGGTGACAAAGGGCAAGCGCTGCTGTTCGTACTCCAAGTCAACGCCATAGGCGGCCAGCAGCTCCCAGCTCTGGTATTCGGTGGCCGGGCTGTCGGCTCGCCGTAGCCGGGCGGCCAACCCCTTATCCTGCCGACACTGCAGGATCACTCCGTTGACAAAGCGCTCCTCCCGACCGGGCTGAGCCTTATCTGGAGTCTGTTCCTGAGATTGCATCGGCTTCATTCCTTCACGCCTCCTGCGCCAGATATTTGCTGTTATTCGGACGACACTTGGCCCAGGCATCGAGCTGGCGAGCCGTCTCTTTGGGACAGAATCGGTCGTAGGCCTGCTGGATGTAGTCAGCGAAACGTTTACGCATGCGCTGACGTTGCAGACGCCCCTGTTCATCGGGGTCACAGCTGTCCACTAGCTCTTGGAAGTTTCGTTCGCAGAGCTGCCAGAACAGATGGGTGGCTTGGGCCGCCTGCTTGCCGCCATCCACTTTTTGCTCTTTGAAGAAGGCCATTACCCGGCCATACAGAGCTTTAGCCTGACCATCCAGGACTTCCATTTCGGCCTTGAGCTGGGCAAACCAATCTTGTCCCAGTATTTCGCTGTGCAGCCATATCACAGACTCAACGAAGTCATCACTACCCGAAACGAACTGCTCGCCTGCGGTGCTGCTGACACGCAGCCCGCCGGACCAGATGGCAAAGGATTCGGTCACACCGCGGGCTCGATCCAGACCGGCGCGAATCTGCACGCTTTGGAAACCCTGGCTGCTCCCCTGCTCGAAGAAACTGAGCAATGAAGTCAGCTCACGCCAAGGGCGCTTCTCAGGATCAACCCAAAGGGCCTTTGGATCTTTTCCCGAGTAATTGATCGCCATCGACGGGTCGGCAACACCTTCTTTGTAGCCCGCATGGGCCAGTCCTTCCGAGTAATGCAGACCCGCATCGGTCAGCAGGCAAAAACGGCACAGTGGCACTAGTCGCCCGAGCAATGACTGCTTAAGCTTTTGGGCCACGACACAGTCCTCGCCTGCGGGCATCTGTTCCCAAGGCGCAGTACCCACCCCTTGCGGGAAGATATTGGTCTGCTCTATCTGTTCGGCTGTCAGCAGATTCAGCCAAAGCGTTTCTTGCAGGTTGTTGCCCAGCAGGAAGTTATGCAGCAGGCCCCAGTGCGGAACCGCCGGCCCAGATTTGCCGGATGATGGCTTGCCCTTGTCATTGCGCTTGCCCGAGTAGCCAGGTGTGAGGATGACGCTGTTGTCGGTTTTTTTGCCTGACAGGGCAAAGGCCATCAAGCTCACCAGCAACACCGATTTTTCCGCATCGTCCAGCGAGCGCTCCACCTGAGTCTGGCTAAGTACCGTGGTATTACCGGTCGATACCTGCGGCAGCACCGCACCGTAACTTTGCACTGCTGCTGCAGCGATGGCTGGCATCTGCAGGAACGGTTGCTTGCCATACAGATAAAAGCGTTCGTGCCAGCGATCCAAATAGATCAGACAACCCCGAGCCAAACCTTCGGCACCGAGTTCCTGCCAAGCAGGTTCGTCTACAGGCGTTTCCGCCGCCTGGGCAATCGCCAGCAGGAGTTTCATCAGGGCAATTTTCTGCACGGGATTGCCGCCCAGACTGCGGTATTCCGGGTTCGAAAAAACCTGCCACAAGCTGACCCGGCCAACATCGACGACGGGTATCCAGGGTTCATCCACCAGATTGAAGCGGTTTTCCATGGTTTCCATCCTTAGTTCTTGATCACCCGATAACCCAGGTCATCACGATAATCCAATGCGTTCTTTTCATGCACACGAGCGCCCTGTACACCCTGTAGGCTGCCGGTTTCATCCACTATCGCCAGACGTAAAACAGCTTCGTTCTGCTCGGGACTACCGAGATAGAAGCAGTGCTGCAAGCCGAATTTGGTCAGGGTTTCGATGGGCAGTTGCAGCGGTGCATCTTGTACGCGTACCGATACGATCTGGCGCATCAGTTTGACGCTGAGCTGACGCCAGTCGCGTTTACCTAGTCGATGGCGCTCCCAGGGAAGCAGTACCTGCTCGCCACTGAGTAGGGTTAGCTGGCTGTATTTCAGTTCTGAAACTTGAGTCAGTCCGCGCAACAGCAAAACCTCACAGCTTTCCGTTTCGCTGTAACGGGTCTGCGCCTTGCTTTCCGGCAGGGTGTTACCTGACTCGGCCAAGGTCACCCGGGCCAGTTGCCGCATGGCCTTGCGCCCAACGCGCCCGCGCACGCCGTTATCCAACTCATGCAACCAGGTAGACATATCCCCATCTTCATCGCGCTGGGTATAGGTCTGCTCAATTAGCGAACGGATATCCTGCGGCAGACTGAGCGATTGAAGACCTTGCCAGACTTCCAAGCTGCGGCACAGCACATAGGGGCTGTAGACGAAGGCACTGTTGCCGAATGCCTGCGGTGGCGAGGCTATCGCCCGCTCAAGTGCGGGAACCAACAGCCAAGCCTCACAGGTCGCAGATTTCGCTCTGGGTGTATCAGCATGCCGCCAAAGGCGGCCCATGCGTTGCAGCAGCATATCGCTGGGTGCGAAGCGACTGACCAGGAAGTCGGCATCAATATCCAGTGACTGCTCCAGCACCTGAGTGCCGACCAAAATCCGCCCCTGTTGCTGCCGCTCAAGCCAGCCGGGTTTGCCGAATAGGTTGACCCAGTGATCTTCTATACCTTTTCGGTCATCAGCGGTATAGCGCGAATGCAGCAGGCCGCAGGCCAGGCCAAGCTCGCCGGCCCTGGATGCCAGGTCGAGGTAGCGCTGCTGAGCTTCAACAACGGTGTTCTCGATCCACAGCACCTGCTGGCCTTGCAGGGCCCGCTCGATGGCTTCCTGGATGGCGGGCTCGTTCTGCTCAAGCAAACGTACGGCAACCATCTGGCTACCATCTGTTGGTACGGATAGTTCGCTCAGGTTGTGATTGCGCGGTACTGCAGTGATCAGCGGGTAGGTATCGCTCGCCAGTTCACAGCCGAGCAGTTGCTGGCGTCGATCCCTATTCAAGGTCGCGCTGAGAATGATCACGGTACAATGCAGGGCACGCAGCAATTCGACCAGAGCATCAAGCAGGGTGCCGGTATAGGCGTCGTAGGTGTGCACTTCGTCGAGGATCACTACCTTGCCGGCCAGGCCAAAGGCGCGGACAAACCCATGCTTGACGTTCATCGCCGCCATCAATGCCTGGTCGATGGTGCCGACTGCAAAGGGGGCTAGCAATCCCCGCTTAGCATGGTTGAACCAGGCACCCCCAGGGCGACCCTCTTCACCCATTTCGGTGTCCATCAGCCAGGCATTGCCATGCAGCAGCAGGGAGCGATGCTGACAATCCTCTGCAAGAATGCTGCGCAGAAATTCGTTGAAGCGCTCATAAATCTTGTTGGAGGTGAGCTGGGTCGGTAGGGCGAAATAGATGCCACTGGCCTTCCCGCTGCCGAGCATGCGGTAGGCGGCATACAAGGCGGCCTCGGTCTTGCCAAGGCCCATAGGGGCTTCCAATACATAGATGCCAGGCATTGCCACGGCGTCTATCAACTGCTGCTGCGCCGGGCGTGGCTCAAAACCGAATACTTGCTGGAACGACAAGCGTGGCTGGTAGGTGGGCGGGATAAAACCTGCGTCATCCAGTGCTCGCCCGATATTTTCCTGCCAAGGAGCATTCGGATTTTCAAAAAGCTCACCCGATCCAATCCAGTCGGCTACTGACGTTATTCCGGCTAAAAGCCTCGCTTGCGGCACGGATTCCACTTGTGGCCAGTCCGAATCAAGCCGGTTTTTTAGTTCTACAACCAGTGCCTCGCGCTCTTGCTGCCACAAGGGCCCACCGAACACATCGTCGGTTGCCTGGTATCCTGCGACTGGCGGTGAAAACCCATGATGTTGTCCTAGAATTTCAGCTACAAACGCTGGTGCATTGATTGCCTTGGCCGTTACTTGGCTGACGCCGGCATGGCCACCCCATTGATTTTCCAGCTTGGGATTGATACCTGGCTGGGCTTTGAGAAGGCTGTAACCCGGGGTGCAGGCCTGGCGGATCTTTTCGAAAAAATAAGGACTGACTTTGCCAATATCATGGCTGGCGGCTGCAAACAGAGCGCCTTGTGGGAATAGGCGTGAGCGTAAGTCGGCCGGGTAAGTGGAAATTAGCGCCCGAGCCACTTCACCTACAATTTGACAGTGCTCGACAACCGTTCTACCGGTAACTGTCGTTCCATCGGATTGAAGGTAAGTCTTGGCGGGGCAAGATCTGAAGGTAATCGCAGGGATGCTAGATGACAAACCTATATCTCGTCGCTTACGCCACATGAGCTACTGCCTTAATCTATTTTTCTATCGGCTCATTCCGCTAGGGTAAGAATACCGTTCACATGGGCGTTTGTCTGGTCGCGGTAGGGATGGCAGTTACCTGCCACCCTTGCACAGATCCGTACGTGCGGAACTGCCGTAACGGAAGTCGCGGATTGATGTAAGGAAGAAGCATGGCCGTACCTGCTGGAGAATGGATTCATTGAGTAACGGGATGAGCTCAGCGGCTCACCCCTGGTGCGGAGTTCTGTGGCGTTGGTTCAGCCTCTGCTGCAACCAAATGCCCGGCATCGACTGCCGTAGTCCTTGGTAGCGGCCTTGCAGATGTAGCTCACTCGATGGAAGTACCGATCCATCCCTGCTGGATCATCCTGAGAGAGGTGGAACGTGGCGTTTGCAGGGATATGCACCAAGCCCTCGACATAGTCGAAGTGAATCCTCAGCGCACTGGCCCATGCGGCCTGAATGCGGCTGTATAGGTTCTCTCTACCAGACTGAAAGCGCCCCACCGTGTGGAACGCATCCCGGTTGAGCAACAAGACGAAGTGGTAATGCGGACGGCCCTCCTGCCCGATCTCTCTGACCCAGCACCACCGAACGCTTGTCTGATGCGCAGTGCCATTCAGGTGCTTTGCACGCTTGCGAGCTGTTTGAATCCTTTCGGTCAAGGAATCGACAAATCTGGAGATGACGGTGCTGTCTGATTTAAGTACTGAGTCGTTGTCTGGGAAACGTATAGTGCCACTATGGTTGTAGACGCAAGCCTGTCTCGCCACAGAATGTTAATCTAAAGCGATTTAGCGAGGTCTGTCTTTTTAGTGATCGACTCGCCGCTTGCCGAATACCTTCTTCTCTTGCCAAACAGAGTCATGTAATGGAACGCGAGAAAATCGATGCCGCATTAAAGGAACATGTCGTACCAGTACTTCGCAGCATGGGGTCTAAGGGATCGCCTCCCCACTTTCGCCGCAATACAGGACAACAGATTGACCTGATAACGTTTCAATTTGATAGACATGGGGGTGGATTCGTCATTGAGGTAGCTGTTAGCCCGACTGAGGGAGTGACTATGTCTTGGGGCGAACAGATCCCTCCGGAAAAAGTGGTCGCGGCACACCTACATCCGAACAAGCGGATTCGTTTAGGGGCGGCTATAGGAGGCGATCACTGGTTCAGATATGACAATAAAGGCACCGATACTACTCGGTTCGCAGATACGGCCCGCGAGGTTCTGCCTTACCTGAATGGCGAAGCATCTGACCACTGGGCCAAAGGCCCTCTCCCGGACACCAAAACCTCGTAAACGCTCCACCAATTCCCAATCTTCAAACTGTGTAGCATATCGCTCCCCCTAATTGATGAGATCAGGAGGGTAGATTGACCGGGCGCTTACATCTCCATGACGCTCATGGCAATGACCGGACCCTGGCCGCTATCGGCTGCGTCACGGCCTATCTGTTCTCGGCGCACACCGGCATCTATCACGCGCAGCGGATGGGCCAGGGCAAGCATCCCCGGCCCCGTTCACTCACCCCCGAAGTAGTCGCTGCCATCGCAGCCGGTGAAGTCCACAGCACTGTCAAAAACAGCTGCTGAACCTACCAACTGTTGGGGACCGGCCAGTGAGGACAGGTACAGCACGGCATGGGTCTTATCGGCGCCCCGGGGATAATCGATCAGATAGTCCGGGCGCCCGTCGCCATCCAGGTCACCGACCCAGCGCAGGTAACCGGGTGAGGACGCCAGGCATTCACTCACATCATCCAGCATCTGCCGTACTCCCGGCTCTCGCAGTTGCAGCCTGATCCGCTTGTGATCCCTGTCGAGCAGCGGCATGAGGGTAATGGTGCGCCCGGCGGCGACGATGTCGAACGACTCCGTCGAAAAATCTACAACTGCCGCCACGGGTCCCTCAACGGAGGCAAAGGTCAGTACCGGACCGGGTTTGAGCCAGGCATGAGCCTTGTCCCGACGGAACCAGGCTTCAACGACGCGGGTCGAGTCCGATCCGGTGTTCGAGAAGTGCAGGCGCTGCAGAACCAGCTCCATGCTGTCTCTGCTGTTCGGCACATCGCTGACGCTTACCTGCGCCGGGAGCAGGCTGCAGCCACTATCGTCACACTGAAATGACAGCCAGTCGCTGCCTGCCACTACCGGGTCGGAGGTGGTCACATCGTTGCCCACCACCATGGCCAGCTTGCCTGAGAAGGTGCCGTCATCCAGGGCTGCTGCGCAGTTGCACACCAGCAGGCTCGCCATGAGCACAAAAAAAGTGAGTTTCATTATCGGTCCTCCTGCAGCACAAAACTGTGGTTATTGGGCAATCTCACCACTTGATACTCAAGACCTTGGGAGCCAGCGGAGAGCACTATGGTCCATTTCAACGTCTGCGGATCAAACCAATCGGTATCGTAGTGCCCGCCGTTCGGTGCGCTGTCTTCGACGACCCAGCCTTTCATTACCAAGTCGTCGCTCACAGCGAGCACCTTTCGGTACTTCCCTAAGGAAGGCAGTCCCGTGTCCGGCTGACGCAGCCAACGCGTGCCATCGAAGGAGGATATCTCCATCGGATAAGGCCCATCATTCGCCGCAAGAGGCACAATCCCAAAGCGCACGACCCGCCCGTCCGCCAGGATAAGGGAGGTGGCCTGGGTGAAAACACTGGCGGCCGACTCGCTCCACTGCCCACGCTGCGGGTCGAATGTCACATAGGTAGCGACACTGTCGAAATCCCCCAAGTACTGGAACTCATCCAGCGCGTCAGGCCGCTCGGAGTCCGGCGAAAACAGCGCCAGCCCGCGGGGTTGGGATTCGCCGCCGACAAAGACAATTCGCCCGTCGCCTATCTGCCGGATCTGCATCGGGTCAGTGGCCGAAGGCCGGCGCAGGTGCTTGAAAGCCGGCCACGCCACCCGCTTCAGGGATGCAGGGGTAGTACTGCTATCCAGGCTGATCTCATGAATTTCGCCTGCCGCATTAACCTCCAGCAGGTTCCCGTTGGCCAGGGTCGTCACCGCACTGATAACCGAGGGCGCCGTGCCATCGACGCGCTGCCATTGCGGGGCATCGTCAGCCTTGCCGGAGGGCAGCCACTCCATCAGGTATTGCTGCGGGGGATCGCTTTTTCTGAAATTGTCCAGGCTGCCATCCATTATCAGCACGCCACCATTGAAGCGGAATGCCCTGCCCCTGTCGTGAGCGGCCTGCATGGGCGATACCGTGCCCAGGCGGTCGGAGGTGTCGATGCTATCAACCACATTCAGACCTGAACCGCCCATCACCATCGCCGGTTCGCTTGCCGTCGCCGGCAAAAAAACCGCGCCTTGCCGGTGCAGCGACAGCAACTGCGGCGGCACCGCAACGGCTTCCTGACGAGGGAAGAGCGTCTGGCGCAATGCAACCGGATAAAGGCTCTGGTCCCCCAGGCATTGAGAGTGCTCAAAGGAGCCTGATTCAGCCCAGGCATAGAGGCGACCAGCCGCCTGAAATGGAAAAACGGCGCACCCGCCGTATTGCGAACTCATACCCGACGCCAGCACTTGCCAGGTGTCCCGCTCGGGTTCATACCCCAGGATGTTGCCGCTGGTACCTGCAATCATCATCAACAGGCGGCCATCACTGCCGGGCAAAACCATCGCACGATGCCCGGCGTTGCCAGAAGGCATGGGGGCCGCCGGGACAAAGCGGCCCGTTGCGGGGTCCAGGCGCTCTACGGTCCGTGACCCCTTGCTCCACCCCGCCAAACGCGTAAATCCACCGGAGACAAGCACACCGCCATCGGCGAGGGCCGTGGCATTAAGCTCGGACCGTGCCTCAAGCATTCTCGGGCCGTCACTCCATTGGCCCGTCTTTACATCGAGCACGTAGGTCTGGTCACGACAGGCATTACAACCACGGTACGGGTCATCGCCGCCGCCAAGAATCATCAAATTGCCAGGGCCAACGGCGGACAGGCCATAATCGTTCCGGTAGGCAACCGCCAGCTCGGGCATTTGCGTCACCAGCAGGGCGCCATCGACCACGCTGATGGTCTCCACGTGCAAATGACGATCGGCCTCCGTGCGCCAGACGTAGCCCAACGTGGACGGGGACAGCACGACCTTTGGCGAAGGCGGCTGGGACTCGCGGTATTCGATGACATGGCCCAGCGTCTTGCCGTCATTGGCGACAAACCCGAACAACGCCATCTGGCGCCCCGGGCAGGAGTCGATCCACAGCCCGACGATGCCCGTGGGCAACTGTGCCTGCCATTGCAGCAACGCATTTTCCGTAAGGCCATCCATGACAATCGGGCGCTGCGTCAACTGGCCTGTCACCGGGTTCCAACTGTCCAGCGTCGTGGGGGCAGCCACACAATGGTAATCGGTGGACGACCACTTCCGGCCATCTTGCCCAAGCCACTGAAAAGTCCCGGAGGCATCCGGCGTCATGGCGCCGTCGCCGGTGATATGCACCGAAGGCAACAGCGCAAACGGCAGCGCCTGGGCAACACCTTGGGCCCCTTGGGCAAAGGCCCCCATCAGCACGCACAGCAGCAACCCTGCCAGACCAAGCGGCAGACGGACTGACAAATCCCTGATCATGGGACTTCCTTATTGAGAACGTTGGTTGATCGCGTCGATAGGACGCTGTGCCTCAGCCGGCCAGCGGTTGAGTCAGTGAAGTGTCACCGGGAGTTTCTCGTGTTCACCCTGGGTCCAGTTGCCCGACAGGCTCCCGTCCGCCGCAACCCTCAGGTCGAACACCTCGGATCCCCCATCGTCAGGATCAAGGCGCAGTAGAATATGCCCCGCCCCCATTCGGGTGAGTGTTAGTGGAATGTGCTGTTTGTCGCGGTTGTAAAAATAGAACGGCTGCCCGTCACCGAAGATCATCAGGCTGATCGGCAGCTTGTCACCCAGCTCGCCGACATAGAGCCCGTCATGCAAGCCCGTGGTGGCCCTCAAGTCACAATCCGGCTGGTGCGAGAGCAACAGACAGCGACCGTAAGAAGTCAGGTCCGGGGCCAGCTCGGTGTAAGTCTCGCTATACGGCAAATCCATGAGGTCATCCAGCGCCTGGATCACGTGGGGAAATTCACACCCCTGAAGCAAGGTCAGTTTGCCGCCCGCCAGGTAGAAATCATTACGGGTCAGTTCACCGCGAATCATCCGTACACGACATTCCCTGTAACTGCTGCGCTGAATCTCCGAGTCTTCACGACCGTCATCCGATCCCGGCGAAGAGCCGGCCATGTCCGGCCTTTCCAGGAGTTCATCGATAGCCGCCAGACGCGCACGGAGCATGCGTTTGTCCAGACGCGCCATGGCGACGGGGGTGAGCAGATCGGCCAGTTCGATCCGGTCGCCACTCTGAAGATCGAAGACCACTGGCCGGCTGCTGGAACTGGGATAAGCGCCCATATGGTCGCCCCTTAATTCAAGCGACAGATAGCCCAGGGTTTGATCCAGAACGGAATACTCCAGCCCGACGGTGCCGGTTTCCGGATCCTGCTTTTCAAATGGCGATCGCGTGTACTTGCCATCTACCAGGCCTAGCTGACTGTGTTGCAGCCAGTTATTGATGCGCAGCGCGACATTCGCTGGCGTACCGACTATCAGAGGGGTGGCAAAATCATCCGCTTTTTCCGGATAGAGACGGGATTTCAACTGCTCCACCTTGAGCGCTGAAAAAACCAAGCCAGGCCAAAAAATACTCAACAGCGCAATCAGAGCGAACGCTCCACGCATGACTCACCACTCCCTGTGCCTGAGCGCGGCAGTCTAGCAAGTATTCATGCCCGGATGGGGCTTCTGGCGTTGCCGCATCGCCGAGGGGCTTCAAGGCCGTAGTGATGACTCGCAGAACCGTATCCGTCCGGCCAAGTCATCTACCCAGCCCTGCAAAGCCAAGACATGGTGTGCACTTAAATTTAAGTGGGCACCAGTTCTAGCCTTTTAAGCGGGTATTTCATGCAGCCACAACGCCGTTCCTACTCCAAATCCTTCAAAGTCCAAGTCATTCATGAGTGCGCCCAGCCCGGGGCCTCGATTGCCAGCGTCGCGCTGAGCCATAGCCTCAACGCAAACCTCGTCCACAAATGGATTCGGGTGAAAACGCAAAAAAACACGGCGCTGCAACCTGCTTTTATTCCGTTACCCATGCAGCTAGCCGGAGCAAATTCGCAAGCTGCATCATCGAATATCTGCGTTGAAATCCCACACCCGCGTGGTACTGTCAAAGTGAGCTGGCGCGACCGAAAGCGCGGCTGCCTGCGCGACCTTTCTTCGAGACCTGTTGCGATGATCCGCATCGACTCCATCTGGCTCGCCACCGAGCCCATGGACATGCGCGCCGGCACCGAAACCGCTCTGGTGCGTGCGGTCGCCGTGTTCGGTGCGGCGCAGCCGCACTGTGCTTATTTGTTTGCCAACCGCCGCGCCAATCGCATGAAAGTGCTGGTGCACGACGGGTTGGGTATCTGGCTGGCGGCGCGCCGCCTGCATCAAGGCAAGTTCTTCTGGCCGGGTTCTAGGCACGGCTCTCAGATGGAATTAGGTGCCGAACAACTGCATGCCCTGGTGCTGGGTTTGCCTTGGCAAAGAGTTGGGCCAGGCAGCGCGATTTCCATCATATAACGCCTGCCACGACCAGCCAGGCCGTGCAATTGTCCGATGAGCCTATCGTCGCTTTTAGGCGGTTCTGGCAAAATCGGCGGCATGACTTCGCTTCCTAATCTCGACCACTTAAACCCTGAACAACTGCGCGCTCTGGCGGCGCAGTTGATGCAGCGTGTCGAGAATCTCGATCAGAAAGTCGAGACGATGGGTAAGCAAATCCACCATCACAAAACGGTCAACGAGAAACTGGCCCACGAGATCGCGCAGCTCAAGCGCTTCAAGTTTGCCAAGCACAGCGAGCAACTGAGCCCGGATCAGGCCAGCCTGCTTGATGACCTGATCGATACTGACATCGCAGCCATTGAAGCCGAACTTGAAGCGCTGCAACCCGCTCCCGTTTCGACCGAGGCTCGGCAAAAACCTAAACGTACTGCCTTGCCGCCGCAGTTTCCGCGCACCCTGATCCATCACGAACCCGATAGCAGCCACTGCCAGTGCGGCTGTGCGCTCAAGCGTATCGGCGAGGATGTCAGCGAGAAACTCGACTACATGCCCGGCGTGTTCACCGTTGAACGGCACATCCGTGGCAAATGGGTCTGCGATCAGTGCGAAACCCTGATCCAGGCACCGGTTCCGGCTCAGGTCATCGACAAGGGCATCCCGACCGCAGGGCTGCTGGCCCATGTCATGATCGCCAAGTTCGCGGATCATTTACCGCTCTACCGCCAGGAATCGATTTTCGGTCGAGCCGGTTTGGCCATCGCCCGCTCGACTCTGGCCCAATGGGTCGGCAACTGTGGCGTGCAGTTGCAGCCGCTGGTCGATGCCTTGCGCGACGCGGTGCTTGGGCATGACGTGATCCACGCCGATGAACCCCCGGTGCAGATGCTTACGCCGGGCGCGAAGAAAACCCATCGCGCCTATGTCTGGGCCTACGCCACCAGCCAGTTCTCGGACTTGGCAGCGGTTGTTTACGACTTCAGCCCCAGCCGAGCCGGAGAACACGCCCGCAACTTCCTGCAAGACTGGAAGGGCAAGCTGGTCTGCGATGATTTTGGCGGCTATAAAGCCAGCTTTGAACTCGGTGTCACCGAGATCGGCTGTATGGCCCATGCACGGCGCAAGTTCTTCGAGCTGCACGCCACCAACAAGAGTCAGCTTGCCGAGCAGGCCCTGCGCTACATCCAGTTACTGTACGAAATCGAGAGTGAAGTCCGCGACCTTGAACCGGACTTACGCCATCGAATACGACAAGAAAAAGCCGTGCCGGTGATGGATACCCTGCATGCTTGGATGATCGCCCAGCGCCAGATCGTGCACGACGGCTCGGCTATCGCCAAAGCTTTGGATTACAGCCTCAAACGCTGGATGGCGCTGTCGCGCTATCTCGATGACGGGGCCGTACCCATTGACAATAATTGGTGCGAGAACCAGATCCGACCATGGGCGTTGGGTCGCAAGAACTGGCTCTTTGCAGGTTCACTGCGCAGCGGCAAACGCGCGGCGGCGATCATGAGTTTGATCCAGTCGGCGCGGCTCAACGGGCATGATCCGTATGCTTATTTGAAGGACGTCCTCACACGCCTGCCGACGCAGCGGCCGAGTGAAATCGGTAACCTTTTGCCGCATCAATGGGTGCCGGCCTAACGTACACAAGGTAAGTTGGGTAGGCGCATACCCTAATCCCATCGGAGCGCCTCATGTTCAGCCATGTCACAATCGGCACCAACGACCTCGCCAGCGCCACAAACTTCTATGGGCGGCTACTTGCACCGC
>Ga0209888_1000379_pt1 | contig 23475 bp, 24 predicted proteins | sample OrgsoiDNA_201059_FD_185807 | JGI IMG/M metagenome (GOLD analysis project Ga0209888, IMG submission 185807) | Permafrost soil microbial communities from the Arctic, to analyse light accelerated degradation of dissolved organic matter (DOM) -... | ecosystem: Environmental > Terrestrial > Soil >...
GCGCATGCAAGGCAAGAACGTTCTGCAACCCATGGGTTGGGACGCCTTCGGCATGCCGGCGGAAAACGCCGCGATGAAGAACAACGTCGCACCGGCCAAGTGGACCTACGAAAACATCGCCTACATGAAGACCCAGTTGCGCAGCCTGGGCCTGGCGGTGGATTGGTCCCGCGAAGTGACCACCTGCAAGCCGGATTACTACCGCTGGGAACAATGGCTGTTCACCCGCCTGTTCGAAAAAGGCGTGATCTACCGCAAGAACGGTACCGTCAACTGGGACCCTGTTGACCAGACCGTACTGGCCAACGAGCAAGTGATCGACGGCCGCGGCTGGCGTTCCGGCGCGCTGATCGAAAAGCGCGAAATCCCGATGTACTACTTCAAGATCACCGCCTACGCCGATGAGCTGCTGGAAAGCCTCGACGACCTGCCCGGCTGGCCTGAACAGGTCAAGACCATGCAGCGCAACTGGATCGGCAAGTCCCGCGGCATGGAAGTCCAGTTCCCGTACCACGTCGACTCCATCGGCGAAGCCGGTAGCCTGAAAGTCTTCACCACCCGTCCGGACACCCTGATGGGCGCGACCTACGTCGCCGTGGCCGCCGAGCACCCGCTGGCGAGCCTGGCCGCGCGCAACAATCCCGAGCTGCAGGCGTTCATCGCCGAATGCAAGGGCGGCAGCGTTGCTGAAGCCGACGTCGCCACCCAAGAGAAAAAAGGCCTGCCGACCGGTCTGTTCGTCGAGCACCCACTGACTGGCGAGCAACTGCCGGTGTGGGTTGCCAACTACGTGCTGATGCACTACGGCGATGGCGCGGTGATGGCCGTACCGGCCCACGACGAGCGTGATTTCGAGTTCGCCCACAAGTACAACCTGCCGATCAAGTCGGTGGTGCGCACCAGTTCGGGCGATACCAACCCGGCGCCGTGGCAAGACGCCTATGGCGAGCACGGCAGCCTGATCAACTCCGGCGAATTCGACGGCCTGGACTTCGCCGGTGCGTTCGATGCGATCGAAGTCGCGCTGATCAAGAAAAACCTCGGTGCCTCGCGCACCCAGTTCCGCCTGCGCGACTGGGGCATCAGCCGCCAGCGCTACTGGGGCTGCCCGATCCCGATCATCCACTGCGACACCTGCGGTGACGTGCCGGTCCCGGAAGACCAACTGCCGGTCGTACTGCCGGAAGACGTGGTGCCGGACGGCGCCGGTTCGCCACTGGCGCGCATGCCCGAGTTCTACGAGTGCAGTTGCCCGAAATGCGGCGCACCGGCCAAGCGTGAAACCGACACCATGGACACCTTCGTCGAGTCGTCCTGGTACTACGCCCGCTACGCCTCGCCGCACTACGAGGGTGGCCTGGTCGACCCGAAAGCCGCCGACCACTGGCTGCCGGTGGATCAATACATCGGCGGTATCGAACACGCGATTCTGCACCTGCTTTACGCACGCTTCTTCCACAAGCTGATGCGCGACGAAGGCCTGGTCAGTTCCAACGAACCGTTCAAGAACCTGTTGACCCAGGGCATGGTGGTCGCCGAGACCTACTACCGCCGCGAAGCCAACGGTGGCTACACCTGGTTCAACCCGGCGGACGTCGAACTCGAGCGCGACAGCAAGGCCAAGATCATTGGCGCCAAGCTGATCAGCGATGGCCTGCCGGTGGAAATCGGCGGCACGGAGAAGATGGCCAAGTCGAAGAACAACGGCGTCGACCCACAGTCGATGATCGAGCAGTACGGCGCCGACACCTGCCGCCTGTTCATGATGTTCGCCTCGCCGCCCGACATGAGCCTGGAATGGTCCGACTCCGGCGTCGAAGGTTCGCACCGCTTCCTCAAGCGCGTCTGGCGCCTGGCCCAGGCCCATGTAGCCCAGGGTCTGCCGGGCAAGCTGGACTTGGCGGCACTGAACGATGAGCAGAAAGTTATTCGTCGTTCGATCCACCTGGCGATCAAGCAAGCCAGCCAGGATGTCGGCCAGCACCACAAATTCAACACCGCCATCGCCCAGGTGATGACGCTGATGAACGTGCTGGAAAAAGCGCCGCAAGGTACCGCTCAGGATCGTGCGCTGATTCAGGAAGGTCTGGAAACCGTGGCCCTGTTGCTGGCACCGATCACCCCGCACATCAGCCACGAGCTGTGGAACCGCCTGGGGCACGACGGTGCCATCATCGACGCCGGCTGGCCAGTGCTGGATGACAGCGCCCTGGTCCAGGACAGCCTGCAACTGGTGATCCAGGTCAACGGCAAGCTGCGCGGCCAGATTGACATGCCGGCCAGCGCCAGCCGTGAAGAAATCGAAGCGGCAGCGCGGGTCAACGAAAACGTACTGCGCTTCACCGATGGCCTGACGATTCGTAAAGTGATCGTCGTGCCCGGCAAACTGGTCAATATTGTCGCCAGCTAAACAGGATCGGGCGCCTGCTACTGCGGGCGCCTTGCAAGACTTCCGCGGTCGCACCGTCGACCCACAGGTTTCAAGGGGAGCAACAAGATGATCAAACGCAATTTGCTGGTTATGGGCCTCGCCGTGCTGCTGAGCGCCTGCGGCTTCCAGCTGCGCGGCACCGGCACCAACCAACTGACCATCAAGGAACTGTCGGTCACCGCCCGCAACGCCTATGGCGATACGGTCAAGCAGTTGACCCAGGTCCTCGAGCACAGCGGCGTCAAGGTCTACACCGGCGCGCCTTACAAGCTGGTCCTGACCGACGAGCAGGAAACCCAGCGTAACGCCACCTACTCGGGCTCCGGCCGCAACGCCGAGTACGAGCTCAATACCGCGCTGTACTATGAAATCCGTGGCGACCACGACCTGCAACTGCTGACCGGCAAGCTGCAGATACAGAAGTACTACGTGCACGACGGCAACAACATCACTGCCGGCGACGCCGAAGCAGGTCAGCTGCGCAAGGAAATGCGTCGCGACCTGATTCAACAGATGGTCCTGCGCCTGCAACTGCTGACGCCAGCCCAGCTGGACGCCCTGCAACAGACCGCCGACAACAAGGCCAAGGCCGATGCCGACGCCCTGGAAGCCGCGCGCAAGTACGAAGCGTCGCAGCCGCAGCAATCGCCGCTGCAACTGCCTCAGCAGTAAGCCTGTCGGGGCGCCCTGGGCGCCCCGCCGTTGCCCGCCTATGAAACTCGCCCCCGCCCAACTCGCCAAACACCTGCAAGGCAGCCTTGCGCCGGTCTACGTCATCAGCGGCGACGATCCGCTGCTGTGCCAGGAAGCCGCCGACGCCATTCGTGGTGCCGCTCGCCAACAGGGTTTCGACGAACGCCAGGTGTTCAGCGCCGACGCCAACTTTGACTGGGGCACGCTGCTGCAAGCCGGTGCGAGCATGTCGCTGTTCGCCGAAAAACGCCTGCTGGAACTGCGTCTGCCTTCGGGCAAGCCCGGGGACAAGGGCGCCGCCGCCCTGATCGAATATTGCTCGCGTCCGGCCGAAGACACCCTGTTGCTGATCAGCCTGCCCAAGCTCGACGGCAGCGCGCAAAAGACCAAGTGGGGCAAGGCCCTGGTCGAAGGCCAGGACACCCAGTTCATCCAGATCTGGCCGGTGGACGCCGCGCAGTTGCCGCAGTGGATTCGCCAGCGCCTGTCCCAGGCCGGTCTTTCGGCCCAGCAGGACGCGGTGGAATTGATTGCCGCGCGGGTCGAAGGCAACCTGCTGGCGGCCGCCCAGGAAATCGAAAAGCTCAAGCTGATGGCCGAGGGTGGACAGATCACCGTGGAAACGGTGCAGGCTGCCGTGGCCGACAGTGCTCGTTTCGATGTCTTTGGCCTGGTGGATGCAGTGCTTAACGGAGAAGCAGCCCATGCCCTGCGGATGCTCGAAGGTCTGCGGGGTGAAGGGGTCGAGCCGCCGGTGATTCTCTGGGCCCTGGCCCGGGAACTGCGGCTGCTGGCCAACCTGTCGCTGCAATACAGCCAGGGCACACCGCTGGACAAGGCCTTCAGCCAGGCCCGCCCCCCGGTCTGGGACAAACGCAAGCCACTGATGAGCAAGGCCCTGCAACGTCACTCGGCGCAACGCTGGAGCCAGTTGCTGCTGGACGCGCAACGCATCGACGCGCAGATCAAGGGCCAGGCAGCGGGCTCGCCGTGGAGCAGCCTGAGCCGGTTGAGCCTGTTGATGTGTGGGCAACGCCTGGCATTGCCAGCGGAATAACCCCTCTCGAAAACACCCCCCCTGTAGGAGCAGGGCTTGCCCGCGAAGAGGCCCTTGAGGGCGCCAAAAGCTTCGCGAGCAAGCTCTGCTCCTACAGGACCGTGTTGCCTCCTTTCATGATTGCCAGATGCCGCTACTGGACAGCCGTAAAAATCTGCCCGATGATTCGCATTCTTCCACACACCCCAAGAGTGCACGTCCATGAGCAAGCCGTCCCGGCATCGTCCCAATAAAGCCAAATCCATCATCGCCCAGCCACTGTTCCGCAGCCGTCAGGAACAACCGGCGAAGGGCAAAGGCAGCTACCGCCGCGAAGCCTTCCAGTCTAAAAGCTGGGAGGCTTCTTACTTTCTGGCGGCCTGAAAGCATAGAGCGCCATCACGACTCCACCCCCTCAAGCATGGTAAGGTCAGCACCTGATTCGCATTATCCGGACCCGCGCATGCCCTTTTGCCTTACCCTTCGTCGTCCCCTACGTCGACTGTTCGCCGCCACCAGCTTCATCCTGTTAGTTGCCTGCGCGGAAAAGCCGACCGCTGCCGACGCCGAGCCGCTGCAAACCCTCCCCGCAGCCCCGGTCACCACCCAGCCACTGGTCAATGACGACCTGACGATCCAACCTGCGCAAAGCTTCGATGAATGGATGTCCGCCTTCCGTGTCGAAGCCCTGAGAGCCGGCATCACGCCCGCCATCTTCGATGCCGCCTTTGCCGGTGTCACCCCGGACATGAGCGTGATCAAGGCCGACCGCAGCCAGCCGGAATTCACCCGTCCGGTCTGGGAATACCTCGACGGCGCCTTGTCCCCCGTGCGTGTACGCAAGGGCCAGGCCCTGCTGGTACAGAACAGCGCGCTGCTGGCGAGCATCGAACAACGTTATGGCGTCGACCGCGAGGCCCTGGTGGCGGTATGGGGCATGGAAAGCAATTTCGGCCAGTTCCAGGGCGACAAGTCGGTGATCCGTTCGCTGGCGACCCTGGCCTATGAAGGCCGTCGCCCGGGATTCGCCCAGGCCCAGTTGCTGGCGGCGCTGCAGATTATCCAGCATGGCGATATCCAGCCTGAGCAGATGCTCGGCTCCTGGGCCGGGGCCATGGGCCAGACCCAGTTTATCCCCACCACCTACAACAGCTATGCGGTGGACTTCGACGGTGACGGTCGCCGCGATATCTGGAACGACTCGGCCGATGCGCTGGCCTCCACCGCCAACTACCTGCAAAGCTCCGGCTGGCAGCGTGGGCAACCGTGGGGACTGGAAGTGGTGCTGCCACAGGCTTTCGACTACGCCCAGGCCGATGGTGCGATCCGCAAGACGGTGAACGAGTGGCTGCAAATGGGCATTCGCTTGCCAGCGGGCGCTGCACTGCCAAATGGCTCGGCACAACTGTCCGCGGCCTTGCTGCTGCCGGCGGGTTATCGCGGCCCGGCGTTCCTGGTGCTGGATAACTTCCGCGCCATCCTCAAGTACAACAATTCGTCGTCCTATGGGTTGGCGGTGGGCTTGTTGTCCCAGCGTTTCAATGGCGCGGGTCTGATTCGTGGCGACTGGCCGAAGGATGATCTGCCGTTGAGCCGTTCCGAGCGGATCGAGTTGCAGACCCTGCTCAGCACCAAGGGTTATGACGCCGGCAATCCCGATGGGATTATCGGGGCGAATACCCGCAAGGCGATTCGTGGAGCCCAGCAAGTATTGGGTTGGCCGGCGGATGGGTATCCGAATCACAAGCTGCTGGAGAGCTTGCGTAGCCGTTGATGATTAGCGCTTGGAATACAGCCGCAGAAACACCACAAACCTGTAGGAGCATGGCTTGCCAGCGAAGGCGTCCTTGAGGACGCCAAAAGCTTCGCGGGCAAGCCCTGCTCCTACAGTGACCGCGTTGACTGCACTTGCAAGTCAAGGATCAAGACCGCGTATACAAGGGATTTGATCAGCCATGAGGCTGTGGATAAGCCGGGTTACTCAGCCCGCACCACATCCTGCTCCAACACCACCTGCTGCGCATCGGCATCCAACCGTACCTGCGCCCCCAGCGGCAACGTCAGATTCGGATCGCAATGCCCGCTGCGCCAACCCGCCAGCACCGGAATACCCAAGGGCCCCAACTCCTGCTTGAGCAGGCGTGCCAGGGCATCCGGGTCGACCCCGGCAAAATCCCCCACCAACACGCCGTTCAGGCCTTCCAGCTTGCCCGCCAGGCGCAGGTGCGTGAGCAACCGGTCAACCCGGTACAGCGGCTCATTGACGTCCTCGATCAGCAGGATCAAGCCATTGGTATCGATTTCATAGGGCGTGCCCAGCGTGGCGCAGATCAGCGACAGGTTGCCGCCTTGCAAGCGCCCCGAGGCTGAACCCGGCGCCACGGTGGTCAGTGGAAACGCCGCAGGATGCTCGAACACGCTACCCGCGCGTACCTGCCCGGTCAGCAGGTTGAACAACGAGGACTCGGTCGGCGGCAGCTTGTCCCCCAACAGATCCGCATTGAACAGCGGCCCGTGAAAGGTCATGAACCCCGCATAACGGGCAATCGCCAGGTGCAACGCGGTGATGTCGCTGTAACCGACCAAAGCCTTTGGATGTTTTTTGAGCAATTCGAAATCAATGTCGTCCAGCAAACGCGGACAACCATAACCCCCGCGCAGGCAGAGAATCACATCGATTTCAGGATCGGAAAACGCATCGTGCAAGTCGCGCAGGCGGACTTCATCGCTGCCGGCCAGGTAACCGTCACGTTGCGAGACACCCGGAAAGATTCGCAGCTCATAGCCACGGGCCTGAACCCACTCCTGCGCCTTGAGCACGTCAAGGGCCGCAGGACCGGCCGGGGCGATCAAACCGATCACCCCGCCCTGCCGTAGCGCCGGCACCGCGCTCTGGACCTGATAGGAAGCCTGCACGGGTCGACGACGGTTCAAGGGTTACGCTCCCAGCAGTTCAGCCTTGACCAGCTTGGCCTGCTCGTCGGCATGATAGGACGAACGCACCAGCGGCCCGGAAGCCACGTTCTTGAAGCCCATCTTGTAGCCTTCCTCGGCGAACCAGGCGAAGACGTCCGGGTGCACGAAACGCTGCACCGGCAAGTGGCTGCGGGACGGCTGCAGGTACTGGCCGAGGGTCAGCATGTCGATGTCGTGCTCGCGCATGCGCTGCATGACTTCGATGACTTCCTCGTCAGTCTCGCCCAGGCCCAGCATCAAGCCGGACTTGGTCGGAATGTGCGGCATCATCTGCTTGAAGCGTTGCAGCAGGGTCAGCGACCACTGGTAGTCGGAACCCGGACGCGCGGCCTTGTACAGGCGCGGCACGGTTTCCAGGTTGTGGTTGAACACATCCGGCGGCTCGGCGGCGGTGATTTCCAGCGCGATGTCCATGCGTCCACGGTAGTCGGGGACCAGGGTTTCGAGCTGCACGTTCGGCGACAGCTTGCGGATCTCGCGAATGCAGTCGGCGAAGTGCTGGGCACCGCCGTCACGCAGGTCGTCGCGGTCCACGGAGGTGATCACCACGTACTTCAGACGCAGGTCGGCGATGGCGATGGCCAGGCTTTGCGGCTCGTTGACGTCCAGAGGCTTCGGCCGGCCGTGGCCGACGTCGCAGAACGGGCAACGACGGGTGCAGATATCACCCATGATCATGAAGGTCGCGGTACCGCCGCTGAAGCACTCACCCAGGTTCGGGCAGGAGGCCTCTTCGCAGACACTGTGCAGCTTATGCTTGCGCAGCAGTTGCTTGATACGGTCGACTTCCGGCGAAACCGGGATGCGCACGCGGATCCAGTCGGGTTTCTTCGGCAGTTCAGTGGTCGGAATAATCTTCACCGGAATGCGTGCGACTTTCTCGGCGCCACGCAGCTTGACGCCGGTTTCGACTTTCGCACGGGCCGGGCGCTCGGAAACGTCCAGCGTCGGGATCAGGGTTTGCACAGCGTCTTGCGCAGTAGTCATATCAATCGATTCCGCCCGTGAGGGTCGTCTGCTCAGCATAGTCGAGGTGTTTGACGAGCTGCGCGCGCAGCCGGGCACTTACCTCGGCAAATTCAATCGGTCCTGTGTGGTCACGCAGCTGGGTCATCGCCAGCCCCGCATAACCGCAAGGGTTAATCCGTCGAAACGGCCCAAGGTCCATGTCGACATTCAGCGCCAGGCCATGGAATGAACAGCCGTTGCGAATCCGCAGGCCCAGGGAGGCGATCTTCGCTCCGTCGACATACACGCCGGGGGCGTCGGCCTTGGCCTCGGCGCTCACGCCATACTCGGCCAGCAGCTCGATCAGGCAACGCTCCATCCGGCTGACCAGTTCGCGCACGCCAAAACCCAGGCGGCGAACGTCCAGCAACAGATAGGCCACCAGTTGGCCGGGGCCATGATAAGTCACCTGGCCGCCGCGATCGACCTTGACCACCGGAATATCTCCCGGCAGCAGCACATGCTCGGCCTTGCCGGCCTGGCCCTGGGTGAACACCGGCGGATGCTGCACCAGCCAGATTTCGTCCGGTGCGTCGGCGTTCTTGCGCCCATCGGTAAAACGCTGCATGGCATGCCAGACCGGCTCGTAAGGGGTCTGGCCGAGCTCGCGAAAGCCCAGCACACCGCCCATCACAGCACCATGTGCACGAAACCGGTGGCCCGCAGCTCGCTATTGATGTCGTACAGCTGGTCCTGGCCGGTGGCCACGATGTGCAGCTGGATCGTGGTGTACTTGCCGTTGGTGCTCTGGCGCTCGTCCACCCGGTTATCGTTGATCGTGGCGTGTTTCTTGACGATCTCGACGATCTTGTCCTTGTTGCCCACACCCGTGTCGCTGATGACCTTGACCGGGTAGTCGGTAACGGGGAATTCGATTTTTGGTGCTTTTACTTCAGTGTCTGTCATGACAATAACGGCCTCGTAAGCCCAGGCAACGGACATACCTCGCGCCCGGGTCAGGCGCGAGGTACGCAAATCGACACTTTCTGTTGACGGTCGACCTCAGTTGAACATGCCGTAGAAGAACATACGGATGCTGTCCCACAGGCGACGGAAGATACCACCTTCCTCGACCGCGTCCAGCGCGATCAGATCAGCGCTGTGTACCACTTTGTCGTCCAGTTTGACTTCGACTTTACCGATCACGTCGCCCTTGGCAATCGGTGCGACCAGTTTCGGGTTCATGGTCATGCTGGCGGCGAGCTTCTTGAGCTGGCCTTTAGGCATGGTCATGGTCAGGTCTTCGGCCAGGCCGGCCTTGACCTGGTGGGTGGTGCCTTTCCAGACCGGTGCCTGGGCCAGTTCCGCGCCCTTCTGGTAGAAGGTCTGGGTTTCGAAGAAACGGAAACCGTAGGTCAGCAGCTTCTGGGTTTCAGAGGCACGAGCCGATTCGCTGTTGGTACCGAACACCACGGCAATCAGGCGCTGGCCGTCACGTACCGCCGAAGCCACCATGCAGAAGCCGGCCTCTTCAGTGTGGCCGGTTTTCAGGCCGTCGACAGTCTTGTCGCGCCACAGCAGCAGGTTGCGGTTAGGCTGCTTGATGCCGTTCCAGAAGAACTCTTTCTGCGAGTAGATCGCGTAGTGCACCGGGTCGAGACGAATGATCGCCCGCGCCAGGATCGCCATGTCGTGGGGCGAGGAGTAGTGATCCGGGTTCGGCAGGCCGGTCGGGTTCATGAAGTGGCTGTTGGTCATGCCCAATTCGCCAGCCGTCTTGTTCATCATGTCGGCGAACGCGTCTTCGCTGCCGGCGATGTGCTCGGACAGCGCCACGGTGGCGTCGTTGCCGGACTGGATGATGATGCCGTGCAGCAGGTCGCTGACGGTCACCTGCGAACCGACCTTGATGAACATCCGCGAGCCGCCGGTGCGCCAGGCGTTTTCGCTGACGGTCACCATGTCGTTCTCGCCGATCTGCCCGCGACGGATTTCCTTGGTCGCGATGTAGGCGCTCATCAGTTTGGTCAGGCTGGCTGGGGGCAGGCGCTGGTCGCCGTTGTTCTCGACCAGCACGTTACCGCTGGCGGCATCCATGAGTACGTAGGCTTTGGCGGCCAGTTGCGGCGAAGCCGGCAGGGCCATTTCATCGGCGGCCCAGGCGGCAGGCGCAACGATCAGGGGTACAAGCAGGCACAAACGTTTGGCAAAGGTGGTGATGTTCATCCGTCTCTCGAAATCGCTAATGGAAACTTGCCCTCGCGGGCAAAAATAAATCTGACAGTTATTCCAACTGCCCCGTGTCAGGTTGCTCGCTCCACCACCCTTTCCAGGCTTTTATTATCAAACGAACCAACAACCCAGGACCCAGCCCCTAGAAAAGCGGCCCAATCCACAATTGTGCCTGTGTTACTCCGACGTCACCAGACTTGGCGAACCGAGATTGGCCAGGCGTACGCTGTTCTGCACTTGCTGGACTTCACCCGGCGTGCCGATCGGCCCCATCCGCACCCGATGCAGGGTCTGCTGGTTGCGCACGATCGAGCTGACGAAGACCGGCGCGTTCACCATCGAGCTTAGCTTCGACCTCAACAGTTCGGCAGCGTCCGGGTTGGCGAAGGCGCCCACCTGGAGATACTGGCCAGAGGCTGGTGCAGAACCGTTTTTTTTTGCGTCTGCCTGTACGGGCACAACGTCGGTGGCGTGTTGCTGCGGTGGCGGCGTCCATTGCTCGATCGTCCCGGTGGACGCGGTCAGGGCCGGGGCCTGGGACTGCGCCACTTGCGGTTCGTTGAGCATCAACGGTGCCGGACGCCCCTTCTGGGCCCACCATTCCTGCGGGTCGATGCCCTCGACCTTGACCCGCGCCGTGCCGATCTCGGCATAACCGAGCTTCTTCGCGGCGGCGTAGGACAGGTCGATGATCCGATCCGAATAGAACGGCCCGCGGTCGTTGACCCGCAGGATCACGCTGCGGTTGTTGTCCAGGTTGGTCACCCGCACATAGCTGGGCAACGGCAGGGTCTTGTGCGCGGCACTCATGCCGTACAGGTCATAGACCTCGCCATTGGCGGTGTTCTGGCCATGGAACTTGGTGCCGTACCAGGACGCCGTGCCCTGGGCCACGTAACGCTTGGAGTCGGTCAGCGGGAAATAGGTCTTGCCCAACACCGTGTAGGGGTTGGCCTTGTACGGCCCGGTGTGCAGGGTTGGCGTGGCATCCGGGATCCGCGACACGTCGACGTCCCACCATGGCGCGCCGTCTTTATGGGCACGGTTGATGTCCAGACCCGGCTTGGCACGGATGGTATTGGACGAGGACGACGACTGATACGGCGAGCGGCTGGTCGAACAACTGACCACCAGCACCGCCAACGCGGTGTAAGCCAACAGCTTCAGTGGTTTTGGAATCGGCAAAGCCTGCATTACTTGACGCCCCGTGCTTGGACCAACAGGTCAGACAGCTGATGCACGGCCATGGCGTACATTACGCTGCGGTTATAGCGCGTGATCGCATAAAAGTTCTTCAGGCCCATCCAATATTCCGGGCCATTGTCGCCATCCAGGCGAAACGCCGTCACTGGCATATCATCGCGTAGCGCATCATGACTCGACCAGCCCAGCGCCCGCAACTCCCCAACGGTCTTGACCGGCTCGAGCCCCGGGCTCAGGCCCTGCTCGACCTGGTCGCCACGCACATCCGCGCGGCTGACCACCGGTTCCCCGGCAACCCAGCCGTGGCGCTTGAAATAGCTGGCCACGCTGCCGATGGCGTCGTCGGCGTTGGTCCAGATATTGATATGCCCGGTGCCGTCAAAATCCACCGCATAGGCGCGAAAACTGCTCGGCATGAACTGCGGCAGGCCCATGGCCCCGGCGTAGGAGCCCTTGAGGCTCAGCGGGTCGAGCTGCTCTTCACGGGCCAGCAGGAGGAACTCACGCAACTCCTTGCGGAAAAAATCGGCCCGTGGCGGGTAGTCGAAGCCCAGGGTCGACAAGGCGTCGATCACCCGGTAATTACCGGTGTTACGGCCAAAAAAGGTTTCCACGCCGATGATCGAGACAATCACCTGGGCCGGCACGCCGTATTCCTGCTCGGCACGGGCCAGGGCCGCTTCATGCTGGCGCCAGAAGTCGACGCCGCGGGCTACCCGCGCATCGGTGATAAAGATCGGCCGGTATTCCTTCCACGGCTTGACCCGTTCCGCCGGGCGGGAAATTGCGTCGAGAATGCTCTGCTTGCGCTCGACCTGACGGAACACCTCCATCAGTTGCTCACCGGCAAAGCCATAGTCGCGGGTCATTTCCGCGACGAACTGGGCCACTTGCGGCGAACCTTCGTAGTCACCGGCCAGCGCGCCCGTCCCTGCCCCCAGACAGCCGACCAGGCCTATCCAGGGCGCACACCGAGCCGCCCAACCGCGCAATACTTGCATTGAATTGTTCACCTTGCTCAAACCTGTGCGATCCACTTGCGGTGGGTATGGATCGACATCAAAACCCCAAACGCTGACAGCAGTGTCACCAGCGAAGTTCCGCCGTAGCTAATGAATGGCAACGGCACCCCCACCACCGGCAGCAGACCGCTGACCATACCGATGTTGACGAAAACATACACAAAAAACGTCATGGTCAGGCTGCCGGCCAGCAGTTTGCCGAACAGCGTCTGGGCCTGGGCGGTGATCACCAGCCCGCGCCCGATCAGCAGCAGGTAGAGCAGCAGCAGGGCGCAGATGCCCACCAGGCCGAACTCTTCGCCCATCACCGCGATAATGAAGTCGGTGTGGCTTTCCGGCAGGAAGTCCAGGTGCGACTGGGTGCCCAGCAGCCAGCCCTTGCCGAATACGCCGCCGGAACCGATGGCGGCCTTGGACTGGATGATATTCCAGCCGGTGCCCAGCGGATCGCTTTCCGGGTCGAGGAAGGTCAGGATCCGCTGTTTCTGGTAGTCGTGCATGATGAAGAACCACATGCCCACCGCCACCGGGATCGCCGCCGCCAGCACGCTGATGATCCAGCGCCAGCGCAGGCCGCCCATGAACAGCACGAACGCGCCGCCGGCCAGAACCAGCAGCGAGGTGCCAAGGTCGGGTTGGCGAACGATAAGGATAAACGGCACACCGATCAGCATCAGGCTGATGGCCACATGCTTGAGCTGCGGCGGCAGGGTGCGCTTGGACAGGTACCAGGCGATGGTTGCCGGCATCAGGATCTTCATGAATTCCGACGGCTGGAAGCGAATCACCCCGGGAATGTTGATCCAGCGCGTGGCGCCCATGGCGTTGTGGCCCATGACATCCACCACCACCAGCAACATCACCCCCAGCACATAGGTCAGTGGCACCCAGCGCGCCATGAAGCGCGGCTCAAGCTGGGCGATCACGAACATCGAGACCAGGCCGATGCCGAAGGAAGTGGCCTGCTTGATCAGCAGGTCCCAGCTCTTGCCGCTGGCCGAATAGAGGACGAACAGGCTGCCGGCCGCCAAGGTCAGCAGCAGGATCAGCAACGGGCCATCAATGTGCATGCGTTGCAACAAGGTGGCTCGGCGGCGCATCACATCCTCACTGGAGAGGATGCGGTCGAAATTGGCGATCAAGGCATCACCTGCAAGGGGGTTGAGTCGGCATATTCGGGTTTGAGCTTGCCATCCGGGCCGAGCAACCAGGCGTCCATGACCTGGCGAACCACCGGCGCGGCGACGCCGGAACCGGACTCGCCGTTCTCGACCATCACCGCCACGGCGATTTTCGGGTTGTTGGCCGGTGCGAAGCCGACGAACAGGGCGTGGTCACGATGACGCTCCTGGACTTTCGAGCGGTCGTACTTCTCACCCTGCTTGATCGCCACCACCTGGGCGGTCCCGCTCTTGCCGGCGATCAGGTACTGCGAACCGACGGCCGCCTTGCGCGCAGTGCCACGGGCGCCGTGCATCACTTGCTGCATGCCGTGGCTGACCTTGTCCCAATCCGCCTGGTTACGCAGGACGATATCCGGCATCGGGTCCTTGTCCAACGGCTTCTGGCCTTCGATGGTCTTGGCCAGATGCGGGCGGTTCCACACCCCTTTATTCGCCACCAGCGCCGTGGCCTGGGCCAGTTGCAAGGGCGTGGCCTGCATGTAGCCCTGGCCGATCCCGAGGATCAGGGTTTCGCCCGGGAACCAGGCCTGACGCCGCGTGGTGCGCTTCCATTCGCGCGAAGGCATCAACCCCGGCGATTCCTCGAACATGTCCAGGGAGACCTTCTGGCCCAGGCCGAACTTGTTCATGTAGGTGGACAGCCGGTCGATGCCCAGCTTGTGGGCCAGGTCATAGAAGTAGGTGTCGTTGGAACGCATGATCGCCGTGTCCAGGTCCACCCAGCCATCGCCGGTGCGGTTCCAGTTGCGGTATTTGTGATCGTAGTTGGGCAGCTCGTAGTAACCAGGGTCGAAAACCCGGGTCGAGGCATTGACCACGCCGCTGTCGAGCCCGGCAATCGCCACCGCCGGCTTGATGGTCGAGCCCGGCGGATAGAGGCCGCGTAGCACCCGGTTGAACAGCGGCCGATCGATGGAGTCGCGCAACTCGGCGTAGGCCTTGAAGCCGATCCCGGTGACGAACAGGTTCGGGTCGAAACTCGGCTGGCTGACCATCGCCAGTACCTCGCCGGTGGCCGGGTTCAACGCCACCACGGCGCCGCGGCGGCCGCCGAGGGCTTCTTCGGCGGCTTCCTGCAACTTGATGTCCAGGCTCAGGACAATGTCCTTGCCGGGAATCGGATCGGTACGCTTGAGCACCCGCAGGATACGCCCGCGGGCATTGGTCTCGACTTCCTCGTAACCGACCTGGCCGTGCAGCTCGGCTTCGTAGAAACGCTCGATGCCGGTCTTGCCGATATGGTGGGTGCCGCTGTAGTTCACCGGGTCCAGGGTCTTGAGCTCGGCCTCGTTGATCCGTCCCATGTAGCCCACCGAGTGCGCGAAGTGCGCGCCCTGGGGATAGTGGCGAACCAATTGCGCGACCACCTCGACGCCCGGCAGGCGGAACTGGTTCACGGCCACCCGGGCGATCTGCTCCTCGGTCAACTCGAACAGGATCGGCACCGGCTCGAACGGCCGCCGGCCCTGACGCACACGTTTTTCGAAGAGGACGCGATCTTCCGGGGTGAGCTGCAGTACCTCCACCAGCACATCCAGCACCTGGCGCCAGTCACCCGAGCGTTCACGGGTCACGCTCAGGCTGAAGCTGGGCCGGTTATCCGCCACCACCAGGCCATTACGGTCGTAGATCAGGCCGCGGCTGGGCGGAATCGACTGCACATGGACGCGGTTGTTTTCCGACTTGGTCGAGTGATAGTCGTACTGGATCACCTGGAGGAAATACAAGCGGGCGATCAGCACGCCAATCAGCGCCACCACCACAATTGCGCCGACCACGACACGGTTACGCACCAGACGGGCGTCTTTCTCGTGGTCCTTGAGGCGAATCGGCTGGGTCATTCGGCAGGCTTATTTATGGTAAGGATGCCCGGACAGCACGGTCCAGGCGCGATACAGCTGTTCACCAATCAGGATCCGCACCAACGGGTGCGGCAAGGTCAGCGGCGACAGCGACCAGCGCTGATCGGCCCGCGCACAGACCTCCGGCGCCAGCCCCTCGGGGCCGCCGACCATGAAGTTGACCGTGCGCGAATCCAGCCGCCAGCGATCCAGCTCGACCGCCAACTGCTCGGTGCTCCACGGCTTGCCATGGACCTCCAGCGTGACGATCCGCTCGTTCGGACCGACCTTGGCCAGCATCGCTTCGCCTTCCTGACGGATAAAACGCGTCACGTCGGCGTTCTTGCCCCGGGTATTGAGCGGAATTTCCACCAGTTCCAGCGCCAGCTCGGATGGCAGACGCTTGGCATACTCGTGCCAACCCTCTTCCACCCACTTGGGCATGCGTGAACCGACAGCAATCAGGCGCAGGCGCACAACGCCACCTTATTCCTGGTCTTTGTTGAGCTTGATGAAATGCTCATGGGTGTTTTCCGGGCTGTGGTGCGCGGCGCTGGCCGAACGGCTCTGCTCGGCACCCTGCCACAAACGCTCCAGGTCATAGAACTGACGGGCGCTGGCGGTCATCATGTGAACGATCACGTCGTCCATGTCCAACAGCACCCAGTCGCTGTCGCCCTTGCCTTCTTCACCCAGCGGCTTGATCCCCAGGGCCTTGACCGCTTCGCGGACCTTGTCCAGCATCGCGCCGATCTGGCGGTTGGAGGTACCGGTGGCGATGATCATGAAGTCGGTGATGCTCTGCTTTTCGCGAACGTCGATCACCAGGATGTCCTGGCCCTTGACGTCTTCCAGGGCCGCTACGGCAACCTTGACCAGCTCTTCACCCTTGAGCGGCTCACCGCTGAGGACTTTCTCAGGCAGCGGAGCACTCTTGAACGTGCCTTTGCGCTTTACTTTATTTACGTCGTTGTTGGTCATATAAAACTCGTTTTGCTCATATGTTCGGGCGCTTCAATACACGACTATTCGTGCTTTCAAGCGCGCCGTTTCAGTTCGACGCACGGTACAGCCCGTGCGCATCGATGTAGGCCAGGACCGCGTCAGGCACCAGGTAACGTACCGACTTACCGCTGGCCAGCAGTTGACGGATCTGGGTGGCCGACACCGCGAGGGGTGTCTGCCAGACGAATGTAATATGCCCGCCAGGCCCCGGCAGGGCCTTCGGGTCGCTGACCGACCGCGCGGCCAGCAGGTTGCGCAAGGCATCCGGCGGTTCGCTGTCGGCATCCGGGCGTTGCAGCACCAGGATATGGCAATGCTGGAGCAATTCTTCCCAGCGGTGCCACGTGGGCAGGCCGCAAAATGCGTCCCAGCCCAACAACAAGAATAACTGGTCCTCGGCGGCCAGCTCGGCGCGCATCAGCTCCAGGGTGTCGATCGTGTAGGACGGTTTGTCCCGTTGCAGCTCGCGGTCGTCCACCACCAGCGGGCTCACGCCGGCCACCGCGCAATCGACCATGGCCAATCGATCGATGGCCGAGACCTGCGGTGTATCGCGATGGGGCGGCCGGGCACTGGGGGTCAGGCGCAACTCATCGAGGTCCATCAGTTCCGCGACTTCCAGGGCACTGCGCAAATGGCCGATGTGCACCGGGTCGAAGGTTCCGCCGAGCACGCCGATACGCCGGGGCGGAACCTGGCGCGGGCTGACGACGGCTGACGGACGTTTGCTCACTCGATCAGACCGCGGCCTGACCGCGCAACTGCCCGTCGCCGACCACGATGTACTTCTCGCAGGTCAGGCCTTCCAGCCCTACCGGGCCGCGGGCGTGCAGCTTATCAGTAGAAATGCCGATCTCGGCACCCAATCCGTATTCGAAGCCATCGGCGAAGCAGGTCGGGGCATTGAGCATCACCGAACTGGAGTCGACTTCGGCCATGAACGCCCGAGACTGCGCCAGGCTTTCGGTGACGATGGCGTCGGTATGGTGCGAACCATAGTGGTTGATGTGTTCGATGGCCGCGTCCAGCCCGTCGACCACGCGAATCGACAGGATCGGCGCCAGGTATTCGGTGCTCCAGTCTTCTTCGGTGGCGGCGATGGCCTCGATCACCGCACGGGTCCGCTCGCAACCGCGCAGCTCGACACCCTTGGCGCGCAGGCGCTCGGCCATGGCCGGGAGGAATTCGGCGGCGACCGCTTTATCCACCAACAGGGTTTCCATGGCGCCGCAGATGCCATAACGGTAGGTCTTGGCGTTGAACGCGATGTCGCGGGCCTTCGCCAGGTCGGCGTGGGCGCTGACATACACGTGGCAGATGCCGTCCAGGTGCTTGATCACCGGCACCCGCGCCTCGCGGCTGACCCGCTCGATCAGGCCCTTGCCACCGCGCGGCACGATCACGTCGACGTACTCGGGCATGCTGATCAGCGCACCGACGGCGGCACGGTCGGTGACTTCCACCACCTGCACCACGGCCGCCGGCAGACCGGCCTCGTCCAGGCCGCGCTGGATACAGGCGGCAATGGCACGGTTGGAATGAATGGCCTCGGAGCCGCCCCGCAGGATGGTCGCGTTACCCGACTTGAGGCACAGGCTGGCGGCATCGATGGTCACGTTCGGCCGCGACTCGTAGATGATGCCGATCACGCCCAGGGGCACGCGCATCTTGCCGACCTGAATCCCCGATGGCCGGTAGCTCATGTCGCGGATCGCCCCCACCGGGTCCGGCAGGCTCGCCACCTGGCGCAGACCGACGATCATGCCGTCGATGCGTTCAGGGGTCAGGGCCAGACGTTCAACCAGTGCCGGCTCCAGGCCATTGGCGCGGGCGGCGGCCAGATCGAGTTCGTTGGCGGCACTCAGCTCGGCGCGGGCAGCGTCCAGCGCAGCAGCAGCGGCCAGCAGGGCGCGGTTCTTCTGCGCGGTGCTGGCACGGCCGATCACGCGGGAAGCCTCGCGGGCAGCGCGACCCAGACGGGTCATATAGTCGAGAACGGACTCAGTCATGGCTCTTAAGGGGGACTTGGCAAAGAGGAAAGCGGCCGATTATAGCTGTCGCGCCGCCTCACGGACAGCGGTGCCGGGCGGATGGTCGAAATGGAGGGTAAATAGTCGGTGTTCAGACTCGATTAAGGCATAAAACGTTATGCTTGCCCTTCGATCAGCCATCAACAGTCTCGCGCCCACGATGTCCAGCCTCACCCCAGCGCCCTTGCCAAACGCCCTGCCCGACGCCTTTTTCGACCGTGATGCACAGCTGCTCGCCCGTGAATTGCTGGGCAAAGTCGTCCGCCACAAGGTCGGCGATCTCTGGCTGGCGGCGCGGATCATCGAGACCGAAGCCTATTACCTCGAGGAAAAAGGCAGCCATGCCTCCCTCGGCTATACAGAAAAGCGTAAGGCTTTGTTTCTGGATGGCGGACATATCTATATGTATTACTCCCGTGGCGGCGATTCGCTGAACTTCAGCGCCCACGGGCCGGGCAACGCGGTGCTGATCAAATCCGCTTATCCGTGGGTCGACGAGCTGTCCGGTCCGGCCAGCCTGGCGCAGATGCTGCTGAACAATCCGGCGGCCAATGGCTCGGCGCGCCCGGCACAGAAGCTGTGCGCGGGGCAGACCCTGTTGTGCAAGGCCCTCGGGCTCAAGGTGCCGATGTGGGATGCCAAGCGCTTCGACCCACAGGGACTGGTGGTCGAGGATGTCGGCACCCAGGTGACACAGATCATCCAGACCACCCGCCTGGGCATTCCCGGTGGGCGGGACGAACACCTGATGTACCGCTTCGTCGACGCCAGCCATGCGCCCTATTGCACGCGCAATCCGCTGCGGCGCGGGCAGGTCGAAGGTCGCGATTATTTTTTACACAGCTGAATGCTTTTGTTTGGCCTGAAAAAGGAAGTCAACGATGGGCCCATGGCTCGATAGCGTCACCGGCTGGCTGACCGCCAACCCGCAATGGCTGGGCCTGGCGATTGTCATCGTCGCCTGCCTCGAATGCCTGGCCATCGTCGGGAGCATCGTGCCGGGCACGGTCACGCTGTTCGCCATCGCCGTACTGGCCGGCAGCGGCGCCCTGCCCTTGGGCGAAACCCTGTTGCTGGGGTTCATCGGTGGTTTACTGGGCGATGTAATCTCCTACACCCTGGGCCGCCGCTTCCACCAGAACATCCGGCGCCTGCCGGGCCTGCGCAGTCACCCGCAGTGGATCAGCGGCGCCGAGAGCTATTTCCAGCGCTATGGCATCGCCAGCCTGCTGGTCGGGCGCTTTATCGGCCCCTTGCGCCCGATGCTGCCCATGATCGCGGGTATGTGCGACATGCCGTTGCCGCGTTTTATCGGCGTCAGCCTGATCGCCGGTGCCGGCTGGTCGGTGGTCTACCTGCTGCCGGGCTGGGCTACCGGCGCAGCCATCCGCCTGCCCTTGCCCGAAGGGTTCTGGGCACAGACCGGCGTGGTCGCGGTCGGGCTCGTCGCCCTGCTCGGGCTGTGCATCCATTGCAGCGTGAAGCGCCATCCCCGGGCCACCCTGCTGATTTCAGGCTTGAGCCTGGCGTTGCTGGTCAGCCTGTTTCTCGGCTACCCCCACCTCAAGGCCTTCGACCAGGGCCTGATGGCGCTGGTCCAGGAACATCGCGACAAGGCGTTGGACGTAGCCGCGGTTATCGCCACCCGCCTCGGCGACTTCCGCATCCAGTTCATCGTCGCCGGGACACTGACCGCACTGTTGTTTCTCGCCCGCCAATGGCGCCACGGGCTGTTTTTCGGCGCCACCCTGGCGGTGACGGCATTGGGCAACACCGCCGCCAAATACTTCTTCGCGCGGATCCGCCCGGAAGTCCTGGCAGAGCCGATCACCAGTTTCAGCATGCCCAGCGGCCACAGCTCGGGCTCGTTCGCGTTCTTCCTGATGCTGGCGGTACTGGCCGGGCGCGAACAACCGCCACGGATGCGCATGACCTGGCTATTGCTTGGCTGCTTGCCGGCGCTGGTGGTGGCGTTGTCACGGGTGTACCTGGGCGCGCACTGGCCCACCGACGTCCTCGCCGGTGCCCTGCTCGCCATCGCGGTGCTCGCCGCCAGCCTGAGCCTCAGCCAGCGTTTCATGCCGCTACCGGCCATGCCGCCCCGGGCCTGGTGGCTGATCCTGCCGGCCGCCGTGGCGATCTATGGGTTTCATGCGCTGTGGCATTTGCAGCATGAGATCAGCCGATACGCCTATTGAGACGTTGCAGACCGATCACTTTCCACGACTTCAAGATTGATGGCATAGAACTGGCCATCCGCGCCCTGAACGACGTCATAGGCCACCGTGTCGCCGGCGCGCAACTTCGGCCCGCCGTCGACAACGGATTTCACATGAAAGAAAAGCTCACGCCCGTCCACGTGAGCAGTAATCACGCCGATCCCGCCCCGGGCGGCGTCATAACGTTCTTCGCAATGCTTATCCATGACTGTTTCTCCCAAAAAGGAAGACGCACGCCCGAACACCGAACGGATGCAGTTCGGTCGCCCTGGGGATGTTTGGACAGCTGTCTCTTCGCGGCAGAAGCTCAACTAATCACTTGAACGTCGTCCGCCTGCAGACCCTTCTGCCCTTGAACGACTCTGAACCTGACTTTCTGCCCTTCGCCGAGAGTTTTAAAACCGCTTCCCGTTATGGATTTGAAATGCACAAAAAGATCCGCGGTTTTATCATCCGGCGTGATAAACCCGAACCCCTTCGCATCATTGAACCACTTGACCGTACCTTCTTTGTGCCCGGAGTGCGACGAGTGTTCCTTGTGTTCCATATGCTCTGACATTTCCAATATTCCCAGTCACTGAATGACGCAAAGCCCGTTCATGGACAAGTTTCATCCCACGAGCCTTCCATAGTTCCGCCTTTCAAGTCTGGAAGCATTGCGCACAACGGGCTACTGTCATTTCTGACAGTTTTTCAGACCGTTTTCATATAGAAACTATTCCATGCAATTACATCGGCGCACTCAAGCAAACAACTCCCCCTGCAATTCATCGAGCAATACCTGAATCGCATCCAGGCGTTGTTGAGGGTCGTCGAGTTCCAACAGGTCAATCTTGTCCAACTCGGAAAACGGTAGCAGATACGCCAGCTGATTGGCCAGCGACTGCTGCCCGACCGCCTCACTGCCCATGTTCAGGGCCGCAACCATCGGATGTTCGGCCAGCGCCTTGAGCAGGGCCACCAGGTCTTCGTCCTCGTCCTGCAACGGCTGCTCGGGAACCTCATCCAGCCACTCGACCTCAGCCACCGTCAGTTGATCGCGTTGCAACTCACTGCTCAGCACGCGGAAACGCCGACCGCCTTCGACCCGGATGCCCAGCAAGCCGTTGTCCTGCTGTTGAAAGTCGCGGATCAAGGCCTCGCAGCCGACCAGGGCAAAGCCTTCCGGCGCATCGCCGACCTCTTTGCCCTCGAGAATGCAGACCACGCCAAAACCGCTGCCCTGTTTCATGCAGCGACTGATCATGTCCAGGTAACGCGCCTCGAAAATCTGCAGGTCGAGGATACAACCGGGAAACAGCACGGTGTTCAGGGGAAACAACGCCAGGCTCATAACGATTTCCTTAAACCACCAAAGTTACCGCCAACGGCAGCAAGACTGCCGTGGCCACGCCCATCAGGCTCATCGCCAGCGCCGCGAAGGCGCCGCATTCTTCACTTTCCTGCAAGGCGACCGAGGTCCCCACCGCATGGGCGGTCATACCCAGGGCCATGCCCCGGGCTTCCACTGCATGCACACCCAACCGCGTCAGCAACCAGGGCCCGGCAATGGCGCCGATGACCCCGGTGATCAGCACGAACACCGCCGCCAGCGCCGCAACGCCACCGATCTGCTCGGCCACCAGCATGGCGATGGGCGAAGTCACCGACTTGGGCAACAAGGTCATCAGGATCATGTGGTCGGCCCCGAACAGCCAGCCGAACAACACGCCCAAGCCTGTCGCCAGTATCCCGCCAATCACCAGCGTAGTAAAAATCGGCCAGAACAACTGCCGGATCCGCCGCAGGTTCAGGTACAGCGGCACGGCCAGCGCCACCGTGGCCGGCCCCAGCAGAATACCGAGAATCTCGGTGCTCTTGCGGTACTCGGCGTACTCCAGGTCGCAGAGCAACAGGATGGCGACCACCAGCACCATCGAGGCCAGGACTGGTTGCAAGAAGACCCAGCGGGTTTTCTCGAACCCCGCCAGCACCAGCTGATAGGCGCCCAGGGTAATACCGATACCGAACAGCGGATGATGAATCACCGCCGCCCAGGCAGCCGGCCAGTCGAAGTTCATGGTTGCTCTCCACGCCGGGCGTGGCGCTTGATCAGCGCATTCATCAATACCCCGACGAACGCCATGGAGATCAACACCGACAACACCAGCGCGCCGGCAATCGCCCAGAAGTCCGCGGCGATCTGTTTGGCATAGACCATGACCCCTACCGCTGGCGGCACCAGCAACAACGGCAGATAACGCAACAAACTGGAGGCCGCCTCGCTCAGCGGCGCACTGACTTCGCCACGCACCATCAGAAACACCAGCAAGAACAACAGACCGATAATCGGCCCCGGCAACACCGGGACACACAAATGATTGAGGGCAGTGCCGAGCAACTGAAACAGCACCAGCCAGGTCAGGCCGCGTAACAACATCCGAACTCTCCCCTGAAGATGCCAGCATTATAAGCACGCCCATACAGCGCCATTCACCAAAGGTAGGGTGGCTTGACCGGGCACATGTCCCATGATGATCTACAGTGGATGCCAAGGGCTGCAACCCGAGGCCCGATAACTCGATAGACCAAGGAGTGTGTCAATGCCCTATGTACCTGTAGCGCAGCTCAACGATTATGTCGGCAAGGAACTCGGACATTCCGAATGGCTCACCA
>Ga0209888_1000380_pt1 | contig 23414 bp, 25 predicted proteins | sample OrgsoiDNA_201059_FD_185807 | JGI IMG/M metagenome (GOLD analysis project Ga0209888, IMG submission 185807) | Permafrost soil microbial communities from the Arctic, to analyse light accelerated degradation of dissolved organic matter (DOM) -... | ecosystem: Environmental > Terrestrial > Soil >...
CGACAGCAACACATGACCGATCATCAGCGGACGGCGCAGGATGCCGAACTGCGAGCGCAAGGACACTTGTTCCAGGTGCAGGCGCGTGGCCGGCAGATAACGCCAGAGCAGGAAAGCCTTGATCATGGCCACCACCGCCAGGATCGCAAAGGCACTGCGCCAGCCCCAGGCGTCGGAGATCAAGGTGCCGACAGGAATGCCGAACACCGTCGCACAGACAATGCCGAAGCCGATTTTTTCAATCGCCCGCCCGGCGTAGTCAGGGCCGACGATGTCCACCGCCGTTTCGCTGGCCAGGGCCCAGAATACCGGCAGCCCCAATGCCGGCAGCAGGCGGGCGATGGCCATGACCCCGATATTCGGCGCCAGCGCCGCCACGGTATTGGCCAGGCCGAACATCACCAGGATGCTGATAAACAGGCGCCGGCGCTCGAAACGCGAAAAGTACGCGGTCAGGAAGGGCCCGAACGCGGCGACGGTGAAGGCGAACAAGGTCACCAGCAGACCCGCCTGGGGAATGCTGACCTCAAGGTCACGGGAAATCGCAGGTAACAGGCCGACAATCACGAACTCCGTCGTCAGCACGGTAAATCCGGCGGCTGACAACAGCAGAATGGGCAACAACATGAATCACTCCAGAAACGACAACGCCAGCGATAGCCCGAGGGCCCGCTGAATAAGAGATGAGAACAGAGGGGAAGTGACCACTATAACAGAAGGTTTGTGGCAAGCGAGCAAGCCCGCCTACCACAAGATCTCACCGGTCAGTCAGATTCGGACCGGCCTTGACCTGTACGAAATCAGAACGCGCCCATGTAGTCACGTTTGCCGATTTCCACGCCATTGTGGCGCAGGATCGCGTAGGCAGTGGTCACGTGGAAGAAGAACTGTGGCAGGCCGTAAGTCAGCAGGTAGGCCTGGCCAGTGAAGCGCTTCTCTTTCGGAGTACCCGGACGGGTCACGATCTCGATACCTTCCTTGCCGTCGATCTGGGCCGGAGTGATGCTGTCCAGATGAGCCAGCACCTTGCTGATCAATGCCTGCAATTCGGCGAAGGTGGTTTCGCTGTCCGGGTAGGACGGCACGTCGATCTCGGCCAGACGCGAAGAAACGCCCTTGGCGAAATCGACCGCGATCTGCACCTGACGGTTCAGCGCGAACATGTCAGGGGCCAGACGGGCTTGTACGAAAACGCTTGGCTCGATGTTCTTTGCCACCGCATGGGCTTCGGCCTTGTTCAGAACGTCGCTCAAGGCATTGAGCATTTGCTTGAAAACCGGAATGGAAGCTGCGTACAGGGAAATGGTCATGAGGATCTCGCAGTGAAAATGGCAGGAGTGAAGCTGGGCGATTATAGCCAGGGTGAGGCGCATCGCGGCTTGTCTTTTTACGGCTGAAGGCCCTACGCTTACGACCTTTCAACGCACAGGGAAACGCACAATGGGCAGCGAGCAAGAGACTTCCGTCGATCAGCCACAATTGAACAGCACGGAAATTCGCATCCTGGGCTCCTTGATCGAAAAGCAGGCCACCAGCCCGGAAACCTATCCCCTGACCCTCAATGCCCTGGTGCTGGCCTGCAACCAGAAAACCAGCCGCGAACCGGTGACGAACCTCAACCAGGGCCAGATCGGCCAGAGCCTGCGCGCCCTTGAGGGCCGCGGCTTCACCCGCCTGGTGATGGGCAGCCGTGCCGACCGCTGGGAGCATCGGGTCGAAAAGGCCCTGGAACTGGTGCCGGCCCAGGTGGTGCTGATCGGCCTGCTGTTCCTGCGCGGCCCGCAGACGGTCAACGAACTCCTGACCCGCAGCGGCCGGATGCATGACTTCGAAGACAGCGAGCAGGTCGTGCACCAGCTGGAACGCCTGATTGCCCGTGGCCTGGCGCTGCTGATTCCAAAACAGGCCGGGCAGCGGGAAGACCGCTACACCCACGCCCTGGGCGATCCGGCGGATATCGAAGCCATCCTCGCGGCCCGCCAGCAAGGACCGGAGCGCAGCGTCGCCGGCGCGGTGTCCGTGGAGCGCATCGAGGAACTGGAGGCCCGGATCGCGGCGCTTGAAGAGCGCCTGGCGCGATTGGAGTAACCGCGCCAGACTCGTCATTCAACTGCGTGCAAAGGCCACCGCCTTCTGGAACTGTTCTTCGCTGGGCCGCACACCGGTGTACAGCACGAACTGTTCCAGTGCCTGGATGGCAATCACTTCGAGCCCGGTGATCACCTGCTTGCCCTGGGCCCTGCCGCTTAGAATCAGCGGGGTTTCCGAGGGCACCGCGACCACATCGAACAGCGTGTCGGCCGCCGCCACCGCCGCAGCTTCGAAGGCCAGTTGATCGGCCTCCGGGCCACCGCTCATGCCGATCGGCGTGACATTGACCAGCATCTGCGGGCGCAACGTCCCCAACTGCGCCTGCCATCCATAACCACAGCTCTGCGCCAACGCCCTGCCTGCGGCTTCGTTGCGGGCAACGATCACACCATTACGGTAACCGCCATCACGCAGGGCCGACGCCACGGCCTTCGCCATCCCACCGCTGCCACGCAAGGCGAAGCTGGTGTCCTTGGGCACCGCATGGGTCTCAAGCAACTGCGCAATGGCGATGTAATCGGTGTTATAGGCCTTCAGATGGCCGGCGGTATTGACGATGGTATTGATGGACTGAATCGCCGCGGCGGACGCATCCAGCTCATCCACCAGGGCGATGCACGCTTCCTTGAACGGCATCGACACCCCGCAACCCCGAATACCCAGGGCCCGAATCCCGCCGACCGCGCCGGTCAGGTCCTGGCTACTGAACGCCTTGTAGTAAAAATTCAGGCCTAGTTGCTCATAAAGATGATTGTGGAAACGCAAGCCGAAATTCCCGGGGCGCCCCGACAACGACATGCACAACTGGGTGTCTTTGTTGGGGTTCATCTGCATGTTTCATCTCCTGAAGGGGTGTTTTCGGATAAATGGGATAGGCATTTGCCCCGCTTTCGTCGATCATGGCGACCAGTTGAAGGCTCTGGCACCTGGCCTCGGATACCTGTCAAAGAAGTCGCGCCAAGAACCTTACACAAAATTTACTCAACGGCTGTGCAATTTTTCAGAAAGTCGTTGTCATAGAAGTATCCCCACGACAGTCCTTGAGTCTATTGAAGACAACAAGCGCTGGGGTTGGAACCCGAGGAATAATCATGATTCGTACAATCCCCAAGATAGCCTTGCTCGTTGGTGCACTCGCTGTCGCAGGTCAGGCCTCTGCCCATGGTGGCAACTGGGTCGGCCCTGCCTTGTTGGGTGGCGTGATCGGCGGAGCCATCGTCGGTTCGGTGATGTCAGAGAGCCGCCCGGCTTATGTTCAGCAGCCCGTGTATGTGCAACCGGCTCCGGTCTATGTACAGCAGCCGCCTCCGGTGTATGTCCAGCAGCCGGTCTATGTCCAGCCGGCCCCGGTCTACGTTCAGGGTGGCTACTATGGCCGTCCGGTCTACTACGGCCACCCGCATTACTACGGCGGCCCACGCTGGTAATCGACAGGCAGAACATCCAGGCCCTGCTCGCAAGAGCGGGGCTTTTTTTTGCGATATCCGAGCGTCGATGTCTGAATTGCGCCAGCAAAGGTCGCAGGCAAGACAACCGCTCACCGGCAATAAAAGGCATGATATGACCTGTCGTCGCCCAGGATGGGCCTTAATACGACTGTCATATTTATGCCATGCCCGATCAGCAAGATCAGGCTAAATGATAAGAACAAGGACGAACCATGCCTACACAGAACCCACACCGCACCGCTGGCCTCTGCACGTCCAGCAAGGTCTATAGCGCCCTCACCGAGCTCAAGCAGCTCGAAGGCCACCGCACGGCCAAATTTCTCTCTTTGCTGGCCGAGAACCTGGTCCGCAAGGGGCTGCTGAATGAGCAGGAAGTGCTGAAGATGCTGGATCAGGTCGTCGACTGACGCACTCTATTGCCGCCTGTCGATCTCGTCGATGTCCACTATCGAGCGCGATGATTTTCCTCTGAGCAGACCGGGCCTTAAGGTAGCTCCATAGATTGATGGAGGTCCTCATGGCCAAGGTACAAATCATGTCCGTAATCGGCAGCGCCGTTCCCGCCTCGCTCAGAGAGCTGGGTCTGCTCGCCTGCTGGTACCTGGTTCGAGACGGTGTACCGATCAGCGGACCGTTCACTTCGCTGCTGGCCGCCAAGACCTCGTCGCAAAGTATGAACCTCTCTGCATTGAACGCCTGACCGGCCCAAGATTCCCGAAAACGTGCGTTGCTCCGCACACCCCTTTGCCCGCATACGTTGCGGGCTTTTTTATGGGCGTGCGCTGATCAGCCGCGCTCGGCCAGTGCGGCATTGACCTGGGCCCGATGGGTGAGTTTCTGCAGGCGCTTTTCCAGTTCGATCATCACCACGCGGTCGCTGCGACCACTTTCCAGTTCGTCGATCAACGCCTGGGTCACCTGGCGTAGTTCATGGCTGATGACGATTCGATCGTCGTTCAGATCGTGCTTGTGGGACTCGAACAGGCGGTGCAGGAAATCCTCGAGGGTGCGCTGGCAACGATGCCGGTCCGTAGCCCGCAAGTGAGCCAGGCTGGCGCTGATACGCCCCAACAGATCCAGCAACTCGATGCCGAAATAGTGCAGCCGCCGCGCATACCCCACATCGCGTTCACGGCGTTGTTTGCGCTGTTCCTGGAACTCCTGCTTGCGCTGGATCGCCGGCACACTGATAGCCACCATCAGGCCGACCACCAGGCCCACGGCCTGAATCCAGCCATACCAATCCGCCGATTTCGGAAAGAAGGCAAAGCCCAGCAACAGCACCGCCACCATCCCCGCCCAGACCACCATGGGCAGGTAATCCCTGCTGATCAAACCCTTCGGCATTGCCAGACTCCTGAGTCATTGGATCGCGCCTATTACGCCGCAAGGGCCGATGCTAATCGGTGCGCGGGACCGGCACCACCACATATCAGGCTGGATACACAAAACCCACGCAGTGGTACGGAAATTGATACAAGCCTACCCCCTCTCCGACGTCCTGCCGACCTGGTGGAGGACCGACAAGCTGGTGCTCCCATTGGATGAAATCGATAGCCCGGCCAGTCACTTCGCAAAGACCCTGGAAACCCTGAAAATAAGGACCCCAATCCATACAATTGCCGCCATACCTACGCTACTATGTGTCTTATGGCCAGCATGAACCCAGCCTTCATCGCCGGCCAGCTGGGACACAGCGTTCAGGTCCTCCTGTCGACCTATGCACGCGGGCTTAGCTCAACCACGGATTGGACCGAGATCGGGAAGCTCGAAGAGCGAATGGGTATGAAACCGACACAAAAGTAAATTTTTTGTCAGTTAAGCCCAATATCTACAGAGATGTGGCAACTTCCTGAACTATATTCATAAAATGTAACGCTTTTTTAAGAACGACCCGTTGCCAACGGTTTACCCATTATTTTTTGCGAGTCCATCCGCGTGAACATTCGTCATTCCATTTTCGGCCTGGTTTTTGTCCTGGCAGGCGCCATCATCACCCCTAACGTAGAAGCCCGCGAAACCGTCTCCGCCCCCCGTGATACCACTCATCTGCAAGTCGCTTCCGGCAGCGCCCTGGTGGTCGATCTGCAAACCAACAAGACCCTGTACTCCAGCAACCCGGACGTGATCGTGCCGATCGCCTCGGTGACCAAGCTGATGACCGCCATGGTGGTGCTGGACGCCAAGCTGCCGATGGACCAGTACATTTCGGTGAACATCGCTGACACCCCGGAAATGAAAGGCGTGTTCTCCCGGGTCAAGCTCAACAGCGAGCTGCCACGCAAGGAGATGATGCTGATTGCCCTGATGTCTTCGGAAAACCGTGCGGCGGCCAGCCTCGCCCACCACTACCCGGGCGGCTACGCGGCCTTTATCGCGGCGATGAACGCCAAGGCCAGGTCCCTGGGCATGATCAACACCCACTATGTGGAACCCACCGGCCTCTCGGTCCATAACGTCTCCACCGCCCGAGACCTCAGCAAGTTGCTGATGGCCGCACGTCACTATCCGATGTTGAGCGAACTGAGCACCACCAAGGAAAAGACCGTGGCGTTCCGCAAGCCCAACTACACCCTGGGCTTCCACAACACCGACCATCTGGTCAATAAAGACAACTGGGACATCAAGATCACCAAGACCGGCTTCACCAACCAGGCCGGTCACTGCCTGGTACTGGTCACAAACATGGGCGGTCGCCCGGTGGCCCTGGTGATTCTTGATGCATTCGGCAAGTACACCCATTTCGCCGATGCCAGCCGGATCCGCAACTGGATCGAAACCGGCAAGAGCGGTGGCGTACCGGATGTGGCCCTGCGCTACAAGAGCGACAAGAACCTCAAGGGCCGCACCCAGGCAGCAAAGTAAGCCCTGATACCGTGGCCCGATTCTTCGGGCCACGCGCTGTCGTGCTCGGGTGCCTGTTCCTGCGCGCCTATCACCTGGCCGAACTGGGCCCGCCAGTCTGCCTCGCTGGCAGTGATGTGACTTCGACGGCCTTGCTCGATCCGCCACAGGCCGGCCCCAACCCATCGCCATAAGTCCAAAGGTGCCGCCGCGCACCCAAACCTGCATAATCGTGCTCCGCCTCCGTCGTACAGGACGTCATCCGTGAGCGCCGCCCGCAACCCAACCCGCGAGAACAAAAGCATCGGCCGCCTGTTGCTCGAACTGCTGTGGCTGCTTCTGGTGCTGCTGGTGCCGATGTTCTTCGTAACGGTCCTCCCGCCCTTGTTCGCCCTGGCCGTGGTCCTCGTCTGCGCCGGGATGATGTGGATCTGTGTGAAAGTCGGCTGGCCCAAGGGCGGACGGGCCTTTGCCCGGCTGATGATCTCGGCGGTCTTTGGCCTGGGCTTCAGCCTCGGGCGAGCCCTGCCCGATTACTGGGACATCGCGGCCGCCTGCCTGGCGATTTTCCCCGGGCTGGCTTGCGTAAGCATTTGGGAGAAGCGCCTGGGCCTGGTAAAGCCCACCACGCAAACCCTATCAGTTGGCAGCGGTGCCAGTGCCTGGGGTGGCCAGGAGCCGACGCTGACACCCGAAGGCGAGCCGATCCGGGTGTTCAACCACGGCGAAATCGCCATGGGCGGCCCGGTGATGTGCGACTACCTGTTTCCCGACGGCACCCTGCTCGAAGGACTGGGTGCCTCGGCGCGTTTCTCCAGTGACGCCCGCTACTTCGCCGCGCCCATTCCGTCACGTGGCAGCTGGGGCCTGGTAATCCTTGACCGCTCCTTGCGCCGCCTCTATCGCTGCCAGGCGGATCAGTTCTGGGAACTGGACACCTTCAACGAACAAGGCCTGGGCGGGCGTTACAGTCCGTTGGTGGACAACGGTTCCCACCAGTATTCCCTTGAAGACTTACTGCAAGACGCCCAAGCCATCGACCTGCTCCCAGTCAGCGATCTCTGGCTGGAACCGGGCAACTGGCAGCAAGCCCTGGCCCGGCAACAGATCGAATATCGCTCCCCCGATGGTCGACATCGGCTGCACGGCCAGTTGAACCTGCCCGTGAGCCTGCGGGAACTGGACCAGCCGACCCGACCGATCCTCCATCCCGATTACCGGCTCAGCCTCGATGGCGTCCCCTCTCCCTTGCTGATCATGACCCAGACGCCGATTGTCTGGAACGCTAACAGCCGCAGCCTGGTCTGTCGCGCCCGCACACTCGACTCGTCAGAGCCGTACCAAGCGCTGTGGCTCTGGCAGCAGGATCGGGGCTGGCGACCACTGCGCAGCCCCTGGAACAGCGACAACCACAGCCCCAGCGGATACTGGAGCCAGCCGGTGGCGCTGGACGAGCAGCAGGTCTGGCTGGAGAGCGAGCTGCCGTTGTCGCAGCCCGACAACGGACATTACGGCTACCAGTTGCACAGCATCCATAGCGACTCGCAGATCCTGTCCGGCCACGACCCTCTGGGTCGCGAGCAGACTGCCGAATGGAACAGGTCTCGGATCCGCCTGGTCCTGCCGCTGGACAGCGACGGGAGCATGGCCAGCGTGGCCATCGAATCAGAACCGCTGGCGGATGGCACCCGGGCCCGCTTCACCTTGCTCCAGGACGATCAGGACGGCTCAGCCGGCTACCAGTGCCAGGTCGGCGACTGGACCCTGCCCGGCCTCTGGCGCCTGGATCATCGAGTGAGCGACTGCTCCCGTTATCTGGCGCTGGTGCCGTTTACCCTGTATCCGGCAGTGCCCGACCGTGTGGTGGTAGCCGATCCCCGGCAACATCGGTTGATTGAGAGCCCGCCGATGCGGGTCGCTGCGCTGGTGGATTTCAGGGCCACGACCCTGAGCGTAGCGGTGATTGTCGGGCGCCTGCCTCGGGACGTAGCCAGCACACCGCTGCAACGCTTTACCGAAGCCGCCCCTGAAGCGTCCCAGGCCGCCGAATTCTGCCGATACCGCGAAGACTCGCGCCTCTACTACGAGCTGCGCAAGCTGCAATTGAGTGGCGACGACTTGCAAGATTTGCCTGCCTGGCGTTTGGTCCAGCAGCCACAGATCGCCTGCGCCGAAGGCGAGTTTATCCAACCCTCCCCGACCGGCCTGGACGCCGCCTGGCTGTTCGGCACCGGCACCGAATACGGCGACGACCTGGGCCGTGGTCATATCGCTCGCCTCGGCGGACACCTGCTGACCGCTTCCGGCTGCGCCCTGTCGGACCTGGCGCCGTCCATGGCCTGGTCGCCGAAGGGACGCTACCTGGCGCTGACCCGGCTCTATCTCGACCATCGCGACTTCGCTGACAGCTACAATCGCCGCGCCTGGAAGCTTCTGCTACTGGACGTCGAGGCACGCACCTTGCGCACCGCCCCCGGCTGGCTGGGCAACCGACCGCAGTTCATCGATTTTGCTGCCGACGCCCTGCACTTGCGCCAGTTCGAAGCGGACTGGGACCAGAGGGATGGCTCCGACCCGGGCACTCGTGTGAAGATCGCCTTGAAAGAGATACTGGGGTGGCCGTCCGAACCCTTGCAGCTGCAAGCAGGCCTCTGGCTGACAGTCACCGAGGCGGCTCATGCCCAGGCCTGGCACACACTGGAAAGGCCGGAACCGCTTCGACTTCTGCAGGAGCAAGCTACGCTACAGACCAGTCGCCACCCCGAATCATCCCGTACCGGACCCGCTCATGAGTAAATCGTCCTCAACCGTCCCTGATGACAAGGCCCCTTACTTCTGGCGGGACGAACGCCTGCCCTTCATCGAGGCCCGCTCGATCCAGGACGGCCGCAAGGTCTGCTATTCCCGGCATTCCCACGAACACTTCTCGATCGGGGCGATCACCCACGGCCAGAGCACCTATATCAACGAGCAGAACCAATGGCGGGTCGCGGCCGGTACCGTGGTGCTGATGAATCCGGGTGAGGTGCATGCCTGCAACCCCATCGAAGACCAGCCCTGGGCCTATCGCATGTTCTATGTCGAAATAGCCTGGCTGACATCACTGCAACATGAACTGGGGTTCAGCCCGGATCTGGACTTCCGGGCATTTTCCACGCCCCATACCAGCGATCCGACACTCTATGAAGGCTTGAACAGCCTGTACGAGACCCTGGTGGACGACGAGCTCGCGCTCCTGGAAAAACAGTGCGCCCTGGTCGAGTTCTTCACCCTGCTGCAGCACCGTTTGAACCCGGCGCCAAGGCCGGTGCGGGAGATCAACCAGAAGCTGGAACGGGCCGCGGCCTACATTCACAAACACTGCACCGAAGCCCTGAAGCTGGAAGACATCTGCCAGGCCGCGCAGTTGTCGGCGTCGTACCTGACCCGCGCCTTCAAACAGCATTACGGCATGACGCCCCATGCTTTCCTGGTCAACCGGCGCATCCAGTACGCGCGCAATCGGCTACGCCGTGGAGGCCTGATCGCCGACGTTGCACTGGAGGCCGGCTTCGCCGACCAGGCGCACTTCCAGCGGGCGTTCAAACAACACCTGGCCGCGACACCGGGGCAATATCGCGGTTGATTCGCCTCAAGGCAGCAACAGGTAGATCGCGCTGAGGGCCAGCAACAAGGCCATCAGCCGGTTGAACAGGCGCATGCCCTTGGGGTTATCCAGATAGTGCCGTAGAAAGGTCCCGGCAAATCCCCAACAGGCAATCGAACCGTAGCAGATCACGAAGTACACCGCCGCGAACTGCCACACCAACCGCGCTTCGCCATTGGCCGCAAACGCCCCCATCCCCGCCACGCAGGCCAGCCAGGCCTTGGGGTTGAGCCACTGCATCACCGCGCCGACCGTCATCGTCGGCTGTTTGCCGGGCTGACTGGTATTGAGACCGCCATCGTCGAGCGCCAGCTTCCAGGCCATGTACAACAGGAACGCCACCCCGGCCAGCTGAATCACCCGGGTCAAACTCGGCACGAACAACAGCAGTTCATTCAACCCAAGGCCGATCAGGACCAACAACAGGGTGAAGCCCAGGGTCGCGCCGGTCACATGCCGCAGACTGGCACGCCAGCCGAACTGCGCACCGGCACTCAGGGCCACGATATTGACCGGACCGGGGGTGATGGAAGAGGCCAGCGCAAAGGCCGCCATGGAAACAAGAATGCTCATTGTCTACCTTCTGCATGAGTGGATGTCGGGGCTGAAGGTACCCATGCGCAGGGGTGGCGGTATTGAAGAAAACTCCCCTGTACGGCCTTTTACCCCACAGGCGAAATGTTTCATCCAGCAAAGCGTTCCAGCGGCGTAAGATGAACAAGGTGTTATTCGTGCATCGCATCCAGCCAGGGGAAACCGAACCATGAAGCCGAACCTCGTCAAAGTCGCGCTGGTACTGAGCGCCCTGCTGTTGAGCGCCTGCTCCGGCACGAGTACGATGACCAGCAACAGTGCCTGCTATACCGAAAGCTGTAACCAGCACTACGACAGCAGGCCCGTCACCCAGAGTTTTGGCGGCTCAAACCTGGGCAGCAGCTTCCGTGAGTACGGCACCAGCATGCTGCGCGACTAATCCCAATCGCGGATCATTGTCCGGCTGCCTCCCCGGCAGCCACGTTGATTTGCGCGCAAAAAGCCAGGCCTGATCCTGCTATTCCATAGGAAATGTCCGACTTTCCACTCCCTAGCTTTGCGTTGATTATCTGAATCTGGACCGTTGCGCTCGACAGCGCCTGACCAGTCTTCGCTTTTGACAGGAGCCTGCCTTCAGGCGGTGCCTTCTGGTCACTTGTCCTTTGCAGGAGATACGATGAAGCTATCGATGAACTTATACGACGCACTGACGACCATCAGCGTGCCCCCGAACAAGGCCAAGGCGGTTGTAAATGCCTGGGAGTCGGATATGGAAAAATTCGCGACAAAGGCTGATCTGCTCCGCACCGAGACTCAGTTGCAAACATCAATTACGGAGTTGGGCTCAGAAGTTCGCTCACTGGGCACTGAACTGCGGGCACTGATCAATGAACAGGGGGTAGAACTGCGAGCCTCCATCAAGGAGCAAGGCGCTGAACTGCGAGAAGCCATGACTAAGCAAGGTGCAGAGTTGCGAGAGTCCATGACGAAGCAAGGCTCGGAACTGCGATCCGCCATTATCGAACAAGGGGCACAGTTCCAGATATCCATCTCAGAGATGGACTCACAGAACAAAATCCTGCGCTGGCAACTCGGCGTTATCCTCATCTGTTTCAGCATTCCCCTGCTCAAGCTGGCTTACGACATGCTAGTCAAGTTCACTTTGAACTGAGTCACTCCGACTGCGCGCAGACTTGCCGAAGGCACCCGCGCAACCAGCGATGCGCAGGATCGGCATCCAGCCGCGGATGCCAGAGCATGGCCACCGTGAACATCGGCAGCGAGAACGGAAGTTCAAAGCTGTGCATACGGGTACGCAGGTTGCCGGTGTGACGTTCGGGCACGGTGGCGATCAAATCAGTGGACCGGGCCAGCGATAGCGCGGTCGAAAATCCGGCGACAAACGTAGCCACCTCACGAGAAAGCCCAAGCCGCTCCAGCGCCTCATCGACAGCACCCTTGCCGAGCACTCGCCGCGCAACACCGATATGCTGGCCGGCCGCATAACGTGCCGAAGTCATTTCACCCTGACTCAGCGGATGTTCCCGGCGCACCACGCCAATAAAACGATCGCGAAACAGCGCCTGGGTCAACAACTCCGGACCTTGGCTGCTGCCCACCACACCGGTTTCCAGATCGACACTGCCATCGCGCAGTGGCGCACTGTCCTTGTCCGGCTTCTGCAGGAAGCGTAGGCGCACCCCAGGCGCCTCTTCAGCGATCCGGGCCAGCAGCGCAGGACCGAAACTCTCCACAAAACCGTCACGGGTGCGCAGTGTGAACGTGCGGACCAGTTGCTTGAGGTCCAACTGCCCGACAGGCCGCAGTACGGCTTCGGCGTCCTGCACCAACTGCGCGACCCGCTCGCGCAACTCCAGCGCCCGGGGCGTGGGCACCAGGCCGCGCCCTGCCCTGACCAACAACGGATCACCGGTGGTTTCCCGCAAGCGCGCCAGCGCCCGACTCATCGCCGAGGCGCTGAGATGCAGGCGCCGGGCTGCGCGCGCCACGCTACCTTCGGCCAGCAGCACATCCAGGGTGACCAGTAGATTGAGATCGGGTGTGGACATGGGCTGCCCCTCGGCATGGCCTGATCAGATAGCGCGTCAAACGCACGAGTACAGTGCAAATGGTGCACCTTCCGCCATGTTAGACGCCGGCGTAGATTTCTGACAGCTCCGCGTTGGGAGTGGCCGAAAAGAGAAGCCGGATGAAACCGATCATTGCAGAACCAGACAAGCTCGCGACGGACGCCGAGCCACACACACCGTCGGCGCGCTGGGCGCTGGCCGGCCTGTCGCTGTCGATGCTGCTGTCATCCCTCGGCACCAGCATCGCCAACGTCGGCCTGCCCACCTTGGCACAGGTGTTCAACGCCTCCTTCCAGGACGTGCAATGGATCGTCCTCGCCTACCTCCTGACCATCACCACCCTGATCGTCAGCGTTGGGCGGCTGGGTGATCTCACCGGTCGGCGGCGCCTGCTCCTGACCGGCATCGCCCTGTATACCCTGGCCTCGACGCTCTGTGGTTTCGCCCCCACGCTGGGCCTGCTGATTGGCGCCCGGGCGCTGCAAGGCGTCGGCGCGGCGATCATGATGGCCCTGACCCTGGCGTTTGTCGGCGAGACCGTGACCAAGGCCCGGACCGGCAGTGCCATGGGTTTGCTGGGCACCATGTCCGCCATTGGCACCGCCTTGGGCCCATCGCTGGGCGGATTCCTGATCGCCGGGCCGGGCTGGCGCGCGCTCTTCCTTATCAGTGTGCCACTGGGTGTGCTGGCGTTTATCCTCAGCCACCGCCACCTGCCCGCAGATCGTCAAAGGACTCAGCACGAGCGAAGCGGTTTCGACCCAATGGGCACGCTGCTGCTGGCGCTGACACTGGCGGCCTATGCACTGGCCATGACCCTGGGACGCGGACACTTCGGCCTGCTCAATATCAGCCTGCTGGGCACGGCAGTCCTCGGCCTTGGCCTGTTCGTATTGACCGAGGCCAAGGTCGCCTCGCCGCTGATTCGCCTGGCGATGTTCCGCGACCTCAAGTTGAGCGGGAGCCTGCTGATGAGTGGGCTCGTCTCGACAGTGATGATGGCGACGCTGGTGGTCGGGCCGTTCTATCTGGCACGAGGACTGGGACTGGACGCGGCTGGGGTCGGGTTGGCACTCTCAGCCGGACCTTGTGTCTCGGCACTGACCGGGGTACCGGCGGGCCGACTGTCGGACCGCTTTGGCACACAGCGCATGACGGTCGCCGGTCTGATGGCAATGACCATCGGCTGCCTTGCGCTGTCGCTACTGCCACAGAGCCTTGGCCTGGGCGGCTACATCGGCCCGCTGGTCGTTGTCACTGTCGGCTATGCGCTGTTCCAGGCGTCCAACAACAGCGCCGTCATGAGCGAGGTCGGCACGCAGCAACGGGGCGTCGTTTCCGGCCTGCTCAATCTGTCACGCAATCTCGGGCTGATCACTGGAGCATCGGCGTTGGGTGCGGTGTTTGTGTTCGCTTCAAAGGCAACCGACATCACCAGTGCGTCCCCCGAAGCCGTCGCCAGTGGCATGCGGACGACCTTCGCCACGGCACTGACGCTAGTGGTCGTCGCGTTGACCGTGGCGCTGGTCGTCAAGAAAAGATAACGCTGCGCAATACTGCCGACTACAAGGCAGGACGCTGGAACCCGACCCACTCCTGCACTGCCGGACGTTGCCATTGGCGCTGCGCGTATTCCACCAGGACGGACGGCACGGCGTCACCGTTGAGTACCAGCCGATTGATCATCAGCGCCAGGTCGGTATCGGCAATCGACCACTGACCGAACAGGTGCTCACGGCCATCCGCCAGCAGCGCCTGGGCCGCCGCGAACAGCTTGCGTGTCGCCGCCTCGGCCGCTGGCGACAACGGTCCCGACTTGATGCCATAAAACACCACCAGGGTGGAGCGCTCCTGCCGGATCGGTATCAGGTCACTGCGCAGCCAGGCCTGGATCTGCCGAGCCTGCGCACGCTGTTGACGGTCTTGCGGATAAACCGGCACCTGCGGGAAGGCCTCTTCCAGATACTCGGCAATCGCCGACGACTCGGACAAGGCAAAGTCGCCATGCACCAGGGTCGGCACCCGTTGGGTCAGCGACAGGCTGGCGTAGCCTTCAGCCTGGTTTTCCAGGGTGTCGAGGTCCAGCGGGATCAGTTCGAAGTCGATACCCTTTTCCCGCAGCACGACAAAATCCGACATGGCATAAGGGCTGGTGAATTGAGCATCGACGTACAGTTGCAGGCGGGGATCACTCACGACACATCTCCATATCCATAGGTGGGAGGGGACACGCTACGGGATTGGCCGTCATAAATGAAATGCATGATTTTCATGCGCACATTCCCTACGGGAATACCGTGGTTTCAGCGGTCCAGCGCCCTCTGCACGCACCATGACAATGGCAATGTCAGCAGCACCATCGCCGCCAGTGCCATCACCGCGATCGGGATGCCGGTCAGGTCACCCAGCCCCCCGAACAACACCGGCGCCAGCGCCCCACCGCCGATGGTTCCGGTATAGAACAGCGCGAACGCCTGCTCACGCTTGCCCGCCTCCGACAACTCCGGCACTACGCCATAGAGCACCGACGATGTCCCGTTAAGGACCAACCCCAGAAGCGGCAACATCGCCATCATGCCGGACAGCGGCAGATACACCGCCAGCACGACCAGGACCGAAGTAGCGGACTCCGTCAGCCAGACAGTCCTCATCATGCCGATACGCGCGCCCAGGTAACCGCAGAACAACTTGCCGAACGCGCCGCCCACGAACAACAGCATCAACGCCAGGCCGATGCCCGCGGTCCCGGCTCCCTTGCTGCTCAACAGGAAAGGCAGAAAGGTGAGAAAGCCCATGCGCACCGCACTGTCCAGCGTCCCCGTCAGCAGCAGCGCGCGCAGCCCGTTGGCGGAACCTTTCCCTCTCGGTGTCGCGGAGGCTTTCCGAGGTCCGGGCGACGCTGTCGCCTGTGTCGGAACCAGCCACCACAGCAGCGCGGCGGCAGCCAGGCCGAGCACGCCCATCAGTGTGACACTGGCACGCCAACTGACGACCGTCAGTAACAGGCCTACCAGTCCCGGGAGCAACGTCTTGCCGATATCGCCGGAAAAGTTGTACTGCGACAGCGCCTCCTTGACCCCGCCACCCGCCTCATGGGTATCGGTGATCAGCGAAGACGCCAGCGGGTGCTGGGTGCTGGCGCCCAACCCACCCAGCAGCAGCGCCAACAGCAATACCGTCAGCCCGCCGGCCTGACCGACAAGCAGGTAAGCCAGACCGGCCAGCGCCGTGCCGCCCACCAGCAAACGCTCTCGTCCCCAGCGCCTGGCGGCCCGACTCGCCAACAACTGGAAACCGGCCATCATCCCGGAATAGGCCCCGCGCAGCAGCCCCACCTGCGCATAGCTCATGCCAAACTGTGCCTGCCAGATTGGCAGCAACACATAGATCACGTCGGTCAGGCCGTCATGCACCGCGTGGGCGCTACAGGCCGCCAGCAGGGACCGGCGCCGCAAGGACGTTTCGGCGGGTAGCGATTCGCTCAATGTGAGTGGGCTTTTCAGATTAGTCATCGTGTTAACTCACAGAGCCTCTCGTTTTATGACGAACAGGCTTTATAGAATACGTGGGCTGGCGAAGACCAATACAAAATTCGAACCGATCAATACCCAACGACGAGGATGCTCGATCTACGCAGGTTGCGTTACTTCTTGACCGTTGCCGAGGGGCGATCACGGAAGCCCAGATCAACAACTACCCCCCTGTAAGCAAGTGCTCTTGAGGGAAAAGGCAGAGTAATTCCAAATCGCTACCATCCTGATGGAAAGAAATGTACGGTAATCACACCCGTATGAATTTCCTCCTGTACACCAAGGATCGGTCAGCCAATGAAACTCGCCTACCTGGCGCTTGCCGCCTGTTTGATTTTCCAACCCGCTTTCGCCAGGTCAGATACCGATCGTCAGACCGTCACCCCCGACGAATCGCAATTGATCGAGCATGGCTCGTATATCAATAAAGATGTAAACACCGTACACAGTCCCGCTCACACCAAATCAGATCGAGCCCCCGAGGGCGCCACGGCCAAGTGCCGCGACAAGACTTACAGTTTCAGCCAGCATCGGCGTGGAACCTGCTCACGGCACGGCGGTGTGATGGCTTGGTTGTAGAGAGCGTCCAAAAGACGAAGCGCTTACTCGCAACCCTTCAGGAGCCAGACAATGACGAAACCCTTTTGCATCACCCTCGCCTTCACATTGCTCCTCGCGCTATCGAATACAGCCGCGGCTGAAACAGCTCATGAATCAGCCCGCAGTTTCGTTGCCCAATCCCATGCCGGCGATGACCTCGCCGCCATCGCACTATCGGCCGCCAAACACACACAAACCTACGGGACGCTCGTTGCGAAGCTGGGGGCTGTCGGGGCAGACACAGCCGTGTCGAGCGAAATCAATGCGCTACTCCCGCAGTACCAGCCGAAATGGGACCAGAACCTTGCCGCCGCCTATGAGAAGTCTTTCTCCTCAGAAGAGTTATCATCACTCGCGTCTAAAGGTCGAGACTCAAAATACGCCGGCAAAGTGATAGAGCGACAATCGGCAATCGGGAAAGACATGCAGTCCAGCTCAGGCCCGATTCTGATTTCCCTGATAACCGAAGCACTTGAGGCATGCCTTTCCAAAAACGGCTTGTAAACAAGGGCTGCGAACCACCAGCGGCACATTGACAAGGTCGATGGCCATCACAAAATTTCATAACCTTTGAGCTATCCTCGGCGGCCAGGACTTGATCTACGCCAAAGGAATGAAGATGACATTGACTGCCGAACGCTTGCTCAGCCTGGCCATGGCCAACCCGGTAAACGCTGAAATCGCCTCACGCCTGCCGTTCCTCGGTTTGAGTCAATGCATGCTCACGGCGGGCTGCCTGTTCCAGGCCGTCTGGAATCAGCATTCCGACCTGCCAGCCGAGTGGGGCGTCAAGGATTATGACGTTTTCTACTTCGACAATGACCTCTCCTGGGAAGCCGAGAACGAGGTTATCCAGGCCACTCAACAGCTCTTCCTGGACCTTGGCGTCAACATCGATATCAAGAACCAGGCTCGCGTCCATCTTTGGTACGCCCAACGGTTCGGAAGGACCTATGCTCGGCTGGAGTCGGCCAAAGACGGTATCGATCGTTACCTGATTGCCGGCACCTGCATCGGGCTGGATGTTGCCACGGGTGAAGTCTATGCACCCTACGGCCTGGCTGATATCGAGCAAGGCCTGCTGCGGATCAATCCAGCCCATCGCGAACCCGACTTGTTCGAGCAGAAGGCGAAAAGTTATCAAGCTCGATGGCCTTGGTTGAAAGTCGTGGAAGCCAACCCTTCATAAAAACCGCTTTGTTTCCTGAATATGCCCGACTGCACACATTTTTATCCGGAACCTGATGTCAGCCCCGGTCATTTCTGGCAATAATCCATCTGTTTTGCCAGTCAGCGGTCTCTCCTGCCCTCAGGAGTCTCCATGCCCCGCCGCTCACCGCCTCCGGACAAGGACCGTCGCCATCATGCCTTCGATCTACCAGCTCAAACCCCGCTTCCAGAACCTGCTGCGTCCAGTGGTCCAGCGCCTCTTCGACAATGGCACCAGCGCCAACCAGGTCACCCTGAGCGCCGCCGTGATTTCCCTGTTGGTAGGCGCCGTAGTCGCCACCTTCGCCGGACACGCCTGGGTCTTCGTGATCATCCCGCTGTGGATGATCCTGCGCATGGCCCTGAACGCCATCGACGGCATGCTCGCCCGGGAATTCGGCCAGCAATCGAAGCTTGGTGCCTACTTGAACGAACTCTGCGACATCGTCGCCGACAGCGCGCTGATCCTGCCGTTTGCCTTGTTACCCGATGTCAGCCTGCTGGCCGTGCTGCTGGTGACCCTGTTGGCGCTGTTCAGCGAATACGCTGGTGTCTTGGGGCCGATGATCGGCGCCTCTCGCCGCTACGACGGCCCCATGGGCAAGAGCGATCGCGCATTTGTCCTGGGCGTGATCGCCACCGGCGTGGCCTTCGGCCTGCTCAATGCCCAATGGATAAACGGGTTATTTGTACTGATGGCGGCACTCCTGCTGGCCACGCTGGTCAATCGGGTACGGCAAGGCTTGAAAGAAGCCGCAACAACAGCAGAACCACCCGCCCAATAACACCCGAAACACAAAACCGCTCCCCCAGAGATAGGCCTCAAGCTCCCCACTCCAAGATCCGGCAAAAGGACATTGCAATGCGCGACGAGCAAACCCAGACCTTCAGTACCCATGATGGCGTCGAACTGTTTTATCGCCACTGGCCGGCCACAACGCCTGTCGCCGGCGAGCCGCGCAAGGCCATCCTGCTGTTCCACCGGGGGCATGAGCATTCCGGGCGCATTGCCCACCTGGTGGACGAACTCGATCTGCCGGACTTCGACTTCTTCGCCTGGGACGCCCGTGGCCACGGCCAGTCGCCGGGCGCGCGGGGCGACAGCCCGAGTTTCGCCACCAGCGTGCGGGATGTGCAGACCTTCTGCGATCACCTCGGCACCACCTTCGCTATCGCCGAAGAAAATATCGCGGTGATCGCCCAGAGCGTCGGCGCGGTGATCGTCGCGACCTGGGTTCACGATTACGCGCCAAAGATCCGCGCCCTGGTGCTCGCCTCCCCAGCCTTCAAGGTCAAGCTCTACGTGCCTTTCGCCCGCCCAGGGCTGGCCCTGATGCGACGCTTTCGCGGCAACTTTTTCGTCAACAGCTACGTCAAGGCCAGGTTCCTCAGTCACGACCCGGAACGCATTGCCTCCTATGACAGTGATCCGCTGATCACCAAGGCCATTTCGGTGAACGTCCTGCTCGGGCTCTACGAAGCCGCCGACCGCGTGGTCGCCGATGCCAATGCGATCCAGGTGCCGACCCAGTTGCTGATTTCCGGCGCGGACTTCGTGGTCCATCGCAAACCCCAGGAGCAATTTTTCCAGCGCCTGGGCAGCCTGAAAAAAGAACGGCACGTACTCCCCGGCTTCTTTCACGACACCCTCGGCGAACGCGACCGGCACTTGGCCGTCAGCCGTGCCAAGCGCTTTATCCAACAGAATTTCCTCTCACCGGTCAGCCGCCCTGCCCTGCTCGACGCCGATCGTATCGGCGAGACCTGCGCCGAATCCGAGTCGCTGGCAGCGCCCTTGCCGCACAACTCGCCGCGGGATCTCTACTGGCGCCTGACCCGCGCCAGCATGGGCATGGGCAGCAAGCTGTCGGCCGGGGTCAAGCTCGGTTTCGACACCGGCTTCGACTCCGGCAGCACCCTGGACTATGTCTACCGCAACACACCCACCGGGCATACCGCGCTGGGCCGGATGATCGACCAGAATTACCTGAACTCCATCGGCTGGCGCGGCATCCGCCAACGCAAATTGCATGTCGAGGAGCTGCTGCGCCTGGCCATGGCCCAGCTGCGCGAGCAAGGTCGCGAAGTACGGATCGTGGATATCGCCGCCGGCCACGGGCGCTATATCCTGGAAGCCCTGCACGGAGTGACGCCACTGCCGGAGTCGATCCTGTTGCGCGACTACAGCGATATCAACGTGCGTGACGGCAACGCGCTGATCGTCGAAAAAGGCCTGGGCGAGATCGCCCAATTCGTCAAGGGCGACGCCTTTGACCGCGTCGATCTCGCCGCGCTGGACCCCAAGCCAAGCCTGGCAGTGGTGTCGGGCCTGTATGAACTGTTCGCCGATAACACCCTGGTCGGCAACTCCCTCGCGGGTTTGGCCGAGGCCTGTGAACCGGGCGCTTATCTGGTCTACACCGGACAACCCTGGCACCCGCAGTTGGAACTGATTGCCCGTGCCCTGACCAGTCACCGTCAAGGCCAAGCCTGGGTCATGCGCCGACGCAGCCAGGCGGAAATGGACCAGTTGGTGGAAGCCGCCGGGTTTCGCAAGATCAGCCAGCGGGTCGATGAATGGGGGATCTTCAGCGTGTCCCTGGCGCAACGCGTGCAAGGATGAACAGCACGCCCCGCGAAGCCGGCCTGCTGAAACGCGCCGTGCTCTGGCTGGTCCTGCTGGCGCCATTGTTCTTCGCCAGCTACGGCTTTGCCACCTGGTACACCGCCCGGCGCAGCGACGTCGGCAGCTATGTGTTCGGCTGGGAAAGCCATATGCCGTTCTGGGCCTGGACCATCGTGCCCTATTGGTCCATCGACCTGCTTTACGGCTTTTCACTGCTGCTGCCCAGGAGCAAGCGCGAGCTCGACCGACACGCCCTGCGCCTGCTGACGGCCCAGGCGATCGCCGTCTCCTGCTTCCTGCTCTGGCCACTGACCTTCACCTTCGCCCGACCACCGTTGGACGGTGTGTTCGGCTGGCTGTTCGCGGTGCTGGCGGGCTTCGACAAGCCCTTCAACCAGGCGCCCTCGCTGCATATCGCGTTGCTGGTGATTCTGTGGGTCATGTACCGCCGACATTTCACCGGTGCCGGGCGCTGGCTGGTGCACGGCTGGTTCGCGCTGATCGGCGTATCGGTACTGACCACCTATCAACACCACTTTATCGACCTGCCCACCGGCGCCCTGGCCGGCTGGTTGTGCGTCTGGCTGTGGCCGGATGATCGTGCCAACCCATTGGCCGTTGCGCGCCTGACACAGGATGGCAAACGCCTCGCCCTGGCTGTTCGCTACGGGCTCGGGGCGGCGCTGTTGGCCATCGCCGGCTTCGGTTTTGCCGGTGTCGCGTTGTGGTTGCTCTGGCCGGCGTTGGCCCTGGCGCTGGTGGCGCTCAATTACGCGGTGTTCGGCGCCCAGGGTTTCCAGAAACGCGCCGACGGCAGCTTGAGCCCGGCGGGGCGCTGGCTGTTTGCGCCTTACCGGGCAGGCGCCTGGGTCAATTCGCGGCTCTGGACAAAATCCCATCCACAACCCGATCACGTTGTAGACGACGTTTGGCTTGGGCGACTACCGAGCCGACGCGAACTCCAGGCCGGCCCGTTCGCGGCCATCGTCGACCTGTGTGCCGAACTGCCGCTGGCCCCCCAGGATCGGGCCTATCGCAGCATTCCCGTGCTGGACCTGATCGCACCGTCAGCGGAGCAATGTCGCGAAGCTGCCCTGAGCATTGATGAACTGCGCCAGCACGGACCGCTGCTGGTCTGCTGCGCCCTGGGCTATTCGCGCAGTGCCACGGCGCTCGCCGCCTGGTTGCTCCACAGCGGCCGAGCGACGACGATCGATGGCGCCCTGGAGCTGATACATGCGGAACGTCCCGGCGTGGTTCTGCATCCGCAGCATCGCCAGGCGCTGGAAACTATGGTCCAGCTCGCGCCTGGGGAAACGGTCGCCCAATCGAGGAGCGCCGATGCCAACTGACATGCAACTACAGGTGGTCGCCAGCCTGCTGCGGCGCGGCCGTGCGCTCGACCAACTCTCCATGGGACTGACCGTACTGGGTGTTCTGCTGGGCCTGGCGCCCTTGCTCTTCAGCACCATCAGCCTGTGGTGCCTGGTGGCCAGTGCATGGCTGGTACTGTCGGGTCTGCTGCAAAAGTACTGGGCCTTTCGCGTCGCCTTCGACGCCGATCTGTTCCAGTTGATGGCACAAGACCCAAGCAACCTGAGCGATCGCACCGAGGCGCTGGACCAGGCATTGCAAGACCTCGGCCTGCAACCGCGACAACTCTCCGCCCGCCCCTGGGCCGAGCGCAGCCGTGGCGCACTGGGCCTGCTCAAGCGTCAGGCGTTGCTGGTGCTGGTACAAATTTCCCTGCCACTGATCGTCATTCTGGCCAGCCCCTGGCTGCCCTTCGCCGGATAAGGAATCGTCATGTTCGAACCCGTGGTTGCCACCCTCATCACCTCCGGCGCCCGCCTGATCACCGGTGCCCGCAGCCTGTGGATCGGCTGCGGGCCCAAACCGGAGCAGCGCATCTACTTCGCCAACCACAGCAGCCACGGCGATTTTGTGCTGCTCTGGGCCTCGCTGCCACCGGCGCTGCGCAAACTGACGCGACCGGTCGCCGGCGCCGACTACTGGAATAAAAGCGCCCTGCGTCGCTACATCATCAAGCGGGTCTTCAACGGCGTGCTGATCGACCGCGAACGCAAGGAGCCCGGGGACAACCCGCTGCAACCGATGCTCGACGCATTGGAACAAGGCCACTCGTTGATCATCTTTCCCGAAGGCACCCGTAACCAGGAGGATGGCCTGCTGCCGTTCAAGAGCGGGATCTTCCACCTGACCCGGACCTACCCGCAGGCGCAACTGATTCCGGTGTGGATCGCCAACCTCAACCGGGTCATGCCCAAGGGCCGGGTATTACCCCTGCCCCTGCTGTGCACCACCAGTTTCGGCGCACCGCTGCGACTCGAAGACGACGAAAGCAAAGAACACTTCCTGCAACGCAGCCGCGATGCGCTGCTGGCCCTGGCACCGGAGCAACACTGAAATGGATAGGCAGACCCTGATGTTGTTCGCCGGGATCGGCATGATCCTGGTGCTGGCTTCGCTGATCGGCTTTGTCCTCAAGTGGCGTACCCGGGGCACACCGAACGCGGTCATCGATAACCTCAACGCCCGGATCAACGCCTGGTGGGTGATGGTGCTGGTGATCGGCATCGCCTTCTGGCTGGGTACCGGCGCGGTGATCCTGCTGTTCTATGCGGTGTCCTTCTACGCCCTGCGCGAGTTCCTGACCCTGACGCCGACCCGGCGCAGCGACTACCCGGCACTGGTGGCGGCGTTCTACCTGGCCCTGCCGTTGCAGTACCTGTTGATCTACAGCGACTGGTACGGACTGTTCTCGATCTTCATTCC
>Ga0209888_1000381_pt1 | contig 23353 bp, 55 predicted proteins | sample OrgsoiDNA_201059_FD_185807 | JGI IMG/M metagenome (GOLD analysis project Ga0209888, IMG submission 185807) | Permafrost soil microbial communities from the Arctic, to analyse light accelerated degradation of dissolved organic matter (DOM) -... | ecosystem: Environmental > Terrestrial > Soil >...
CAGCCATGCATGAGGATGAGGCTCGGTGCTTCAAACATGTCACCAATAATGTATTTGATCTTCATTTGATTCTCTCTATTAGTTTGAGTCAGCAGGCTAATTTAAATTGTAAAGCAATTGTGTCATCATCAAATGCAACAAAAAACGAACACAGGTCGGGACCATATACGGCTTTAACAAAGATCCGGGCCATCGACCACTTCTCACCTTTCCATAACTTGGCTCTATGCTTGCCATTCAATAATATATCTGATCTCAACACGATTCCCACGCTTTCCGCAAGTAAGGGAGCAAACTGCTTTTGGTGTTTCTCCCGGCCGCTCTCAATATCAAGAATGCACGGACCCACGTGGTCTTTCAACCAGGCAAAAGCATTGGTGGAAAACTCTCGTTCCTGCAAGCTATTACCATGTTTGAAATGATATTCAAGTACTGTCATGATCGCAAATGTCGTCAGTAATACCCGCAGCCCCGCCACGTATGTCATCGATGCCAGCGAGGCGCATAAAGCCCCATACGAACGGGAAAGTTACAATGACTAACACAATGTATCCAAATCCCTTAAGCTTATCCATCATTCACTCTTAGTGATATGATCGTGAACAGCAGTAGTCAATACGGCAATTTGTTCCGCGAGTGCTTTTACAGTTTCGGTCAATTCAGTATTCTGCTTTAGAACTTCCATGATAGCAGAAGTTTCTTTTGCCACTGCGGTTTGTCGTTGTTCATTTGCTGCGGCAATTTCTTCACGGTGTTTTGCATCGGCTTCAGTACTGGCCTTATCGCGATCTGCTTGGCGAGTTTGAGCCAACAGAATAAGCGGGGCGGCATATGCAGCTTGCAAGCTAAACGCTAGATTCAACAGAATGAACGGATAGATGTCGAACTTGGTAACACCAAGCACATTCAACAGAATCCAGATGAATACGACTACGGTTTGACCAATAAGGAATGTTGGGGTGCCAAAGAAACGAGCAAACGCTTCAGCTTTTAATGCGAACCAATCATTTCCAAATACTGATTGCAAATGTAAGGTTGGGAGGTGAAATCGAAAGTGGTGATTATCGTTAATGTCAGACATTGTTATCCTTAGGGTTGAGCCAGTTTATGGCATCAGGATAACACTATATGGCAAGACGTTCAAGCAAGCATTAATCGCAATTGTACCGCGATAATATCGTCGTCAACGGCCACAACCATTTCATGCCCATCAACTCTCCAAGAACGGTTTTGATCTCGACCTCTATTGAAAGATTCGTAACACATCCAATTAGATGCACGACTGCCGTTAATCTCAAACAAATTTCCAGTCCAGGGCAAATCAGTACCCCTCACCATATTGTAATTACGTTTGGCAACATCCCAAAAATTTGAAAGTGGGCCTTGCGAAATAAATGCAAATCTAGGACCCAAGTTTTCAGACAACAGATCAATTACTTTGTTATAGGTTTCAGTGTCATCATTGGCTAGATCAACCACCATACGATGAGTCATCTTGAATTTTTTCATTTGTAGGTGAGCTTGTATTGCACCGCCATAAGATCATCGTATATGTGAACAACATAGCGATCAATGGTATTGTACATTTGACTAGCACCACGTTCAAAAGAACCATATTCGAATAATTGCCAGTCTTTAGTCTCAATCAATTGAATTCTAGCAATGACGAATTGGTCCGACATTTCTTGCGTCAATAATGCGTTCAATTGTTGATATAACAGCATGAACCCAGGCTCACCGGACACCTTTGATTGCCTTGTTCTGGGTGCGAAGAAATCAGTAGGACCGAAAGTCTCAGCTAAATTCCTACGTTCATTTTGTAAATTGGTAACATAGCCATTTATCCGGCCTAATTCTATCGAATAAAATACGTTCATAAACCGGCCAACTTGAATTGAATTGCTAATACATCATCGTCGATTAGTGTGGTGGTAATCCATGGTGTATTGGTGTTACTCATAACGTCAGTACACGTTTCAATATAATGCCACCCTTGGCCATATATGATACTAATCGACATTTGATATTCGCACTCACCAACCAATCTGATTACTTCTGCCGTTAATTCTGGTCGTTCAATGTTCCAAATATCATAATACTTAGGCAGTGAGCCACACCCAGGAAAACGATGGGAGCGTTGTCTTAGTGTTTCACCAACATTAGCCTGTAACCAAGCAATTGCTGCCTTTTCATATACCGATGATTTCGATCTACTTGATATCGTTTTACTGATTTTATTCATAGACATGCCAACTTGAATTGCATAGCAAGCAATGGATCATCTATTGCCACAGTTGTACGCATGCACTTGATCGGCTCGATAACATCTTGTTGAAGACACATTCCAGATATGAATATCTTCCAACCGTCCCCAATAGTCAAGTCATGAAAGTACCAGTCCAATTCTGGTTCAGACGGCTGTAATTTTGAATATGCATCAGTCATAAAACTCCAACTCGGCACTTGTATTGCGGCAGGTATGCCGCGATGTGCCGTTATTTCCTTAATTTTAAGGAAACCAACATTATCAACAAGCCACGGAATATTTGCTTCCCTGTAAGCAACACATTTGTTATAACTGATCATGCTAGTGTCACTAAGGTTTCTAACGATGGTATTCATAGATCAGTTAATGAAAATTGAACAGCTTGTGCTTCATTTTCAATTTCAATGACCACTTCACACCTACTCATATTATCCAAATGACCACTCAAGTAGGATGATTTCCATCCTTCACCAGTCGCATTGCAGGAAAAGCTGGCCCCGTCCAACAACGCAGTACGTTCACCACGAAGTCGGATGTTAAAGAGCAAACACTTTGCCCACTTTGAAAATTCTATCTTATCACTAACACTTCGCGCTTCACTGCTACTTATGGTATCAAGTACAGGCCCAATAAATTCCTGCAACCACCCGTTCGCATTGTTGAAAAAATCCATACCTTCCTGGTATGCGTCTGTTCTGAATTCTCTGCAGATTAAAGGCATTATCGACACGCTAATTTAAATTGTAAAGCCAATACTTCATCATAGATGACCACTACCACGTCGTCATCATACAAGTACGGCGCAGGAATTCCACACATATTCATAACGTGCCAGCCAGTGCCATAATACATGATCAATGAACAGATAGTCATGTCATAGTTGACTGCCTCACACAAACACCAATAATTGTCCTGCATTTGCTGCCACGCATCCTGGGCATATTTTTGTTCTTCAATATCTTTACATGTTTGCCAATCATCATACTTGCCACTTTCGGTACGACTAATAGGTCCAACATTGGCAATCAACCATGCAACATAGTTTTCAACTACCTGTTCCGTTCCGCTTTTCCATTCGGTCAAGTGATCAACAAAAACTGTCATAGTATCAATGCCAGTTGCACAGCAGCTAACTCGTCATCCACCTCTATCAGCACTTCACATTTATTGTTCCGATCACCCGATGCTAACGTGGGATATTCACCAGCTGAATAAATGCATTGCCAATGTGTAGCTTGGCAATATCGAAGATCATAAATTCTTGGAATATATCGGTCAACGGCGGGGCGCAGTCGTTCATTAATTGCAAATATATGATTCCATCGATCAATCATTTGCGAAGTATCACTAAGTATTGGCCGCTGACAGGCGAAATGTTGATCATAACGTTCAAGATTTGCCGACAACCAATCAATAGCGTCGATGTATACGTCGAACATATTTTTCGCAAGACCCAGCTTATGAATGATTGCCATTATAGACATGCCAATTTAAAATGTACAGCATCATTATCATTGTCGAAATGGATGTACACAGCATATGAATCTTCCCCACTATGGGGACATGAATTTATGAGTTTCCAACCACTACCAATTCGAGCAGTAATTGTCATTTTTTCCTGCTTATCTCCAGTAACTTCGACATATTGACGTCTGATAGATTCCCAGTCTAATACTAACTGATTGTCGAAGTTGTTCAATTGATGAACCACGACTGATTGTAGTGGTACATCAGAAGCATATACTTGAACATAAGTGGTAGGTTCACCAAATGTAGTTTCCAACCAGTCTTGATATTTGGTTATAGTTCGTAATTCATCCGCTACACCGTTGCAGTGTTTGACAATTAACATAAGAATGCGAGCTTCAATTGAGTTGCAATAAGGTCGTCAGGTACTTGAATGGCGATCTCAAAGGTCAGTTTTTGATCCCACATGGTTGCCTGACTTACCCACCAATCATCGCTCCATTCAAGAATAATGTTACTCAAGTGATCGTTGAAATCAGGCACACCGCGTACTTGATAATACATTTGTTTGATTGTCATCCAATCTTCACAAGGCCCAGTCCCTTCTGAATTCCAACGATAGATAGCACTTGTTTCGTTAGTTCTTGGTCCCAAGTTCTCGTAAAGCCAGTCCAATAGCTCAGAATAGGCCAGATGCATTGCTTGACCTTCACCAGTACGGTAGTGACGAATAACGATACTCATATAAACATCAAACGTAATTGCATTTCAATTAATTCGTCACCATCAACAATATATGCCACCTGATAATTAATCTCACCAGATTTCAGATTTTGCAGAGTAACAAACGATGCCCGCCATTTTTTACCCAGCACGTATTCAATATGAACTGGCTTTTCTGATGGATCAGGACTACCAAAGATCACTGAATGATTATGAATCAATGAAATCCAGTCACATCCTGGATCTACTTCAACATATGTTTTTGGATATTCCACGAAGTGCATATTTACATTATCGTCCAACCAAGCTACGATATCGTCATATGCTTTGCGCGTATTGGTGAAGTTTTTGCTGCGATGGACTCGAAATTTCAGCATGTCATCAATTTGAATTGTACTGCGTATACTGAGTCTTTTATCTTGATAAACCAGTCTTCGTGCATGGTTGTTTCGCCTTCAAATTCCATAGCCACCACGGTCTTCCAACCCGGTCCTATGGTCTCACCAACGAAATCAACAGCATAGCGTGGACGATGGTTTCGCCACGCACTGAGCTTGCAATACGATTCGTAGATACGGTCATATTGCTTATCATGTCGACCACTATCACCCAAAGTCGAATGAATTATACTGGTACTTGGTCCAATAGAATCTTCCAGCCAATCATTAATGTCGAGATGATCGTCATGAAGCTGTACTGTTCTTTTTATTCTAAATGTAGTAGTCATAATGAATACGTAAGCTTGTAAGTAAGTGCGGCAATATCGTCATCAAATACAAAGTAAAACCGCCAGACTTTGAAATCATTTGACAAACCTTGAATAACCGACCAACCATTTCCATCAGTAAAACTAATATGGTCTTTAATGGTGGTATCGCCAGTTAGTTTAATGAATTCAGCAAAACATGAATTCCAATGTTCATTGGAAGACCAAAACGACTCATGTGCAATACCTTGAGGACGAAAAGCAGATCTACCCTCACGCCCACCGCCAAACATTTCCTCCAATTGAGCCAAATGAGTACTAATTATACTACCAAGTTCAAATGTCGATTTGTATGTTTTTCTTATTACTGGCATCGCTAACCAAATATTAACTTGAATTGTACTGCCAAAGCGTCGTCATCAATCTCGACCAAATAACTGGCAATCTTGTCAGTCTTATTATAACAGGTATATGTGCGCCATTTCAACCCTAACATAATTCTCACTGATTCACACGGCGTGCATTCACCCGTGAGTGCAGCATATTTCATCAATGCTCGTTCCCTGACATCTGAATTGTCGTAAGCCTCACAGATAATTTGGTCAATTTGTGATCCGATATTGTCCGTGCACCAGTCTTCAATAGCTCGACGTTTCAACATACGGTCATACGAAGAAGGGAATGTCAATAAGATATGCATCAAAGAACTGCCAATTTAAACTGCAAGGCCATCAAGTCATCATCGATTATGATCGTAGTCTCAAACTCACTCGTAACATTACCTGTTCCTGTTAGTACCTTGATGGTGGTAATAATATACCATCCATTACCAGTTACCATATCAATCGCATCAAATTTTCGATTGTCACCAGTCAAAGCTACAAGTCGTTTCTTCGTCGCTAGCCAATACTTGGCACCACCATGTGTATGCTTTTTCCAATATCCCTTAGGATTGAACGTTTCATAGTCGCTAAGTTGTGGACTGATATGCTCGTTTAACCAAATAATATCTGGTAGATTACGATCAAGTCTATATCCATATTTCTTTATGTGTGCCATCATTCAACCATTAAACTACATTCAATTGCATTTACATCGTTTGTAAAACTTATACCACCATCAACAGTAAAAACATAGTTGGGAAACCCGGGTGGATGATATCGAGCTTCATACATAATAAATTCATCATGAAATGCCCACCAGAAATAAACCAATTCTTGATCGTCAGGTATTTGAATATTAAAGCCAATCAGCAACGCATCCCGTTCTGATTCAAGTAACCAATGTTCATATTCCGCTGATTGTGCCAACAAGCTACGAATACTATTGGATGGCTTGCGCCAATGATGACCTCTCCAAAATGCTTTATGATTTGAGATCTCAAAACGCACAGTAAGCCAATCCGCTACATTATTCAACCAAGTCTCAACCTTCTCTGGATTCCTTTTGGTCTCCTGTCTAGCCAATTTCATAACATTGCCAACTTAAACTGTAACGCATCCATATCGTCGTCTATGATGAAGAACAATTGATATTCTGCTTGCCGATACCCTGCGCGTTGATAGCAAGAAGTTAATATTAACTTCCAGCCAGTACCATATGTACCTTGAATACTATCGTGTGATTGATAGTTATTAGTCAAGTTGTTAAACTCAGTTAATAAACTAGCCCAATCATCTCGCGTGGACCAGAAGTCTTTAATATAGATACCTTCAGGTCGAAATCCACTGCGTCCACCGTGTTCTGGCCCTATATTCTCGATAAGCCAATCAATACAAGATGCTTTCAGTTCTTTAACATCGGTACCACCACACACAAATACTTTATTGAATATCATGACAGCATCAACTTCATTTGCAATGCCAAAAGGTCATCAGCTATGTCAATTATGGTATCAGCCTTATAACCGTTAGATGGTTCCCAATAGCAAATCTGATTGACAGAAAACCATTCACTTTCTAATGTCCATACACCAACAATCGCACCTCGTTCAGGGCGCACCCACCCAACTTTATCTGCTATTTTATAGAGAAGATGGACGCCAGAAATGGAAACAGACCGATACTCTCCCTTCCATTCTTTTACGGCATAACGATAATGTTCAAACAAAAATGCCACTATACTCGTTCTACAGATGGTGACCGGCGAACCCGTATACATACCAGGGTGACTCACTGTAAACTTCATGCTAATGCCAACTTTAATTGAACAGCTACCGTATCATCATCTAAGTCGACAACAATGCCATAACGAGGAAAATCAAACCAAGTAGGCGATATAATATGCTTGATCACATATATGGTAAAGCGCCTATCACCATATTCCCAACACGCATCAATAAAACCCTGATTCTTTAACTTAAACACGTTCGAGGCTATCGAGATACAAGCAGCAGTGGTTATCAACGGATCAGCATATGACACCATATATCCACCAGCAGTCATGATGTTAGATATAGATACCAAGGCAGTATCAGCTTCCTCCTTAGAGTCAAGGTTGAGTACCACTCTATTCATTGTTGCTCTAGATAACTCTTTACGATAATTCATGGAGGTTTATGACAATGTCGCCCTAGACGGGCTCTATGATGGTGGCAAGAACCCAGAGAGAACTCATGATAGTGCCAATTTGCATTGAACTGCGATTACTTCATCTGGGATGATAACGAACACACAATATCTATATGTGGTTTCTGCCTCAACTACCAATTCAATTGAATATACGGACCAGGTATCAGTCTGGTGTACGTTAATATCGGTAACACGACCACCAAAGTCAGTAACGTCTCTGAATTCCTGCAGAGCCGAACGCCATATCTCATCCGCTTGTTCCTGCGATTGTCCTACTGCATGTCTAAAGCCGTATGTATCGCTAAACGAACGATAAGTGGTTTGATCGTCCACATTTTCCATAAGCCAATCAACAGCTTCTTTCTTCTTACGCCATAATTCTGGTAATATATTATATTCGTATATGATGTTCATGATAGTGCCAATTTACATTGAAGCAGCAACAGCTCATCATCTAGATGAATATAAAGATTGTAGCTGTTATCGTTTTCAACTATGTCATATGGTCGGCTATGTTTGAAGGTTGCAAATATCATCCAACTGGCACTCTTGACCCGTACGATCCGATCTACTTTATTACGATTGCCTGTTAATTTTTGAAAGTCAGATACTACCTCATCCCATAGTTCAGGATCTTTCTTAGGACGTGAATTTATGTAATACAAGCTATTTGGGTTCGAAGCGCTATCACAACTTATTTCTTCCATAAGTTGTTCTTCCAGCCAGTCCATTGCCCGATTCTGCATCTCGGTTAACAGATTAACATCCTTGAATTTCTTAATGATCATGAGAATGCTAGTTGTAATTGCACCGCTTTAATATCGTCCTCTAACTCGATGACAACCGCTTCCAAATAATCACCACCTTGTCTGGAATACTTGAATGTATGCAAAGTAAATTCTGATACCCGGCACGTACTACAACTCTCGATAAAACTATTCTCTCGGATATCCAATATTTTCTCACCAAGATTGACAGTAAGAACCAAATCATGTTCAAGTTTAGTGCCTGTTGGCACACTACGAGATATTCCCATAAGATCAATGGTATCTCGGAGCCGAACTAGAATGTCTACAACTTCATTGGGTTCTAAATCTTTTATCACAACTCTATTCACATAACCGCCAATTTGAATTGAACCGCCAAAGCAGGATTGTCAATAATGATCCATACTTCAGTATCTCCGGGCATTGAACCTGGCTTAAAACTTTGTTCGTGGGCAAAACTGTTCGCCATAGTCCAGCCAACACCAGATGTAATAGTGACTACATCTTTTAATGTGACATCGCCTGTGATCTTTTTAAATTCAGTAAACAGGTCCTGCCATTCATAAACTGGTGACCATATAAGGGACGAGTAGTAACTATTAGGACGAATTTTAGAAATGGTATTAACATTCGAACCAACATTCTCTTCCAGCCACATTTTTCCATTGTTAATCAACTGCGTTGCTTTGGAATGACCACCAAATTGATTAAATTGATTAAATCGTTTATAGATTATCACATAACCGCCAATTTGAATTGAATAGCCAAAGTCTCGTCATCAATACGAAAAATATGCTTGTAGATAGCTTCGGTATTCAAATTATATTCCATAGTGTATTCGATAACGGCGACCCAAGCCCACCCCGTGCCTATCGTCATGAATATGCAGTCATACTCTCTACCATCACCAGTAATCTCATGCATGAAATTCTTGGTCGTATTCCAATGTGCTTCTGTTGACCATCTACCTGAGGGGAAATAACTGTTTGGACGAATTGCTTTTTCTTTAAAATACGGATCAGGACAATATTCAATAAACCAGTCCCCGGCGCGTTTCGATAGTTCAGCATGCTGGTCATGATCGGAACGTCGTTCTATAATCATAATAGGGCCAATTTCATTTGTAATGCCACATAGTCATCCGGTATCTCAAGAATCACGGCGTAATTATGACCTGACGATGTGTTTTCTTCGTAATAGATGACTTCATGTATCGTGTAATTTTCATACTGGTGACTGTAACAGGTATTAATTTCAACATTCTTATTCATATGCGGTAGGGCCGCGTGGATGCGAGCAACAGCATTGATATCATTTCTTGTTGCATAATCAATCCAAGCGTTTGAATATCCGAAGTCAAGTATGCGGTTAATAATTTTTGGCTTCAGCTGAACATAGCTTGTGTACGGCAAACGATCAAATACTATTGTGTTCATGATATTGCCAGTTTACATTCTACTGCCAAATACTCATCATCAATTTCAACAAATAATTCAAATACACCACCAAACGATTGTAAGTCATAAACACTGGCGGTCATAACCAATCGCCATATAGTACCAACTCGTATGGTAACAGTATGTGCGTCACAAGTGTTGCCAGTAATTTGGTTATACAATTTATTAAGGGTTTCCCATTCTGTTGGTGTTACCCAATGCTCAGAAGGAAAGACTGTGTTTGGTTTACAGCCAAAACCAGAATAGCCTTCATCTGGCAATCGCCTTAATGCCCAATCCATGAATAGTTCATGAAGATCAGCACAGGCATTGCTGTTATTAAACTTTCGATTTATGACTATCATATTAGTCAATACTCAACATCATTTCGGTAGCAACCAAAATATCAGGAACAATGGCAATCACCTTATGCACATCACGACGGGTCCAATCGTTTACGACTGTTTTTGGATCACGATATGCATAATGAATAACCACATAGTCATCAGCCACCCGAGCTTGTAGAGTCAGATCCCAATAACCATCTGGAAGGTTCAGATAATTAGCATATGGAATCAATATTTCATCATCACTGAATATCGACTTAAAGAAACTTTCATATCGGCTGAACAACCACGAAAGCATGTTATACGCCATATCTGACAAAGCATTCATATCAGAATAGGTTCGAGTTACTATCACGGCGTTGTCAATATCAATCATGGTATCGACAACTTCAAAGCAATGGCATCTGCATCATTCGGCAATTCAACTATTAGACTGAATTCATAATGCCATCCTTGTTTAATGTCTGTGGTCTTAACCATAACAACTTGAGACCAAGAACCAGGAGTATAATTGGGTGCTATATTAGTGGCAACGTGCTGACTATATTGCATATGCTTAGTACAATGAATTACATGAGTACTCGTTTCATACTTAACATATTCATTAATATGGCCCGGTGCAGTCGTGGTAAAACCAGTATCCAATATGGCTAGGTATTGATTGTAATGAGCCGACGGATAAGAACGTAGTATGCAATCATATGGATAAATGACATCATATCCATTATCACGTAGAAATATATGAATGGCATTCCAAGTATCCTCCCGTTCCTTCACAGTGAAATATTTGAATACTATTTGGTTCATTCTGATAACCGGAATTGCACAGCCGTTACATCATCCCTTAGACACACATAAATGGCTATGCGATAATGGTCACCAGTTTCATGAGTGGAAAATACCCTCCACTTACTACCCCATGATTCACTCATCAAACTTATGTGAACTCCAGAAATATCTACTATAGACGTCAATCGCTTAACCATCATCCGAAATTCAGCATTACAACCCACGTCTGATATTGCATCAATTTTGCCAATTGGTATCCCAACATTCGCTATTAACCATTCCTTAGCAAATGCGTGGTAATCATCGAATTCCACATAATTGGTAAATTCTTTTCTAATATGGGCTTTATATATGTTCTTCATGATAATGCCAGCTTTAACATAATGGCTTTCATACTATCCTGCACTTCTAATACAATTTTAGTTGGCCACCCAGTCTCGTCATCGTAAGTAACGATATGTACACTATACTCTTCACCCATATGACTACTAACATGCATGGCGCAAGTAGTAGACAATTTCAAGACGTCTAGGCAAGCGGCACGACCAGTAGGTGACTGCGGTATGCCAGGCTTCATAACATCTAAAGGAATAAGACCAGCAATTGAACATGCTGGTGGTATCAGGTCTAAAACTCGACGCCATCCTTGTGGACAGCTTATTGCAAATCTTTCCATAGTTCACGACACTGCCAATTTTAATATTTTGGAATTGTACACTAGAAGTTACATCTGGCACAACGCCCTAGTCATTCATCACCAACTTGAAATGAATAGCCAATAAGTCATCCTCGATGGCAATCTTGATCACATAGTCCTTGATTCCATTCACACAGTAACCTAAACCAAACATCGCCCATCCTTCACCAGGATAAACAAGAATCGTACTCAATTCATCAATTCTGGGAATATCACCACTCAAGTACTTGGAATACCATACCAAGGATTGATTCCAATAGGCAAGCATATTGCCTTCAGTATATCTTGGAGATGCACCAATGACCTGATTCAGATCCACGGCTCCACCCATATCGGTAAGCTTGGCACTTAATCTCACCAACAAATTATGATATCCAGAAGTGCATTTCTTCTCAATGATATTCATGGTAGGATCAACTTCAACATCATTAACTTGGTATCATCTTCAACTTCAATCATAATGTCAGTTATGGCTCCACGAAAGTCATATTCTCTACCAGTCCATATGTGATGGTGATCTACTATATAATAAGTGTAACCATCGCCCATATGAGCCCATATTCGCATATGGGTGGATTCTGGAATGCCCAATACCCGCCAACATAGATCTCGATAATGCTGGTCTATCTCCGGTTCAACTTGATGAACGGACGAGAGAAAAACAAATTTAAATCCCACTCGTGCAAACGCTTCTCGAACATGGCCTTTAACCGTAGAATACGACTCATTGCCAGGCTTATAACCAATTATTCCCATTTCATCAACTCACACACAATTTTACTTGAATAGCAATACAATCATCCACAATATCAAACTCACATATGGTATTACTGCACTGAAGCTCAAGATCATATATCGAATAAAGACGATACGAAAACTGGTCAGTGGTATGCCACCTACATTCCAATACCCGCTTGGTCTCACCAGGATCATAACCAATCTCGGTCAATACATCAGCATACTTCAAACCCTTCTCGTTAATACACTCAAAACCCGATACCCAGTGATTCTCATCCCAAGCATAACGCTCCTGGAACCCAATACCACATAGTCGCTCAAGCTCACCCAACATCTCTGATAACCATGCACGCATTAACTTACCAACATGATGCTCTTTCCTGATCTTTACCATATTTTCTCGAATATTCATGGAGGTTATGATCGTTTCTTCATTGGCTAGAGCCTTACTAGACGACATCAAACCCAGATAGAACTCTTGATTCTCAATCGATTGATCTAAGTTGATTAAACGTCTCGGCACTGACCTCAATAATGATTGGCTTTTGCCGAAACCATCGTCCTCTAAACCCACAGTAACCTAACAATATGGCATCAAACCAATTCTGGCTACGCATATTATTAGGGGCACCGATTGTTGAACTGCTCTGTGCACCAGTGATCATGTTTATATTATTCACGGTGTTCTTTGGATGATGACACGAATCAGTATACGAACCATTCGCATGATCGGCGGCTTTGAAGTATTTGCAGTCTTTACAGAGTTTGATCATGTTATTCGGCGTAATTATTAAAAATAGGTTCGTACCAACGACCCTCAATACCACACGTATTATTCATTCGTGCATACCACCACCCATCATTGCGAAGCATATGAGGCGCATGTCTTTCAATACCGTAATCAGTTTCACCTGTCACCAAATTTACCTTTGGTGGACTGGAAAAGTTATTCCAATTTTGGCATTTACTATTTCGATATGTTTCAGTTGACGGTCTAAAATGTCGACAATCTCTACAAATTTTTTCCATGGCGCTCACTCATCAAGTCATTAACCCAATCTGGGCGTGTTTGTTCTTCTAATGCCCAGTACCGTAATTCACTTATCATGAACAGCGCATGAGCAATTGCTGCTTGAAAGCTCTCGTCATCTCTCACGGCATCATATGTTGAGTCAGTTCGCAGATGACTAATCCATTGTTCCCAATCCAGAATATTGGGTGAACAGTCTGGGGCACCATCAATTATCATCATATGTCTATTCTCTGCTCTGAATGATGTCACCAGACATCGTCTCAACATCACCACCAATGTGGCCAGTAACACGCACATCACCACTCATGGTCTTGACGTTACCAGTTACATTGCCCCGACCTGTAAAGTCACCACTCATAGTGCTTACTGAACCGCAATTGCCAGTCACATCAACATTACCTGACCCTGATGCCAGTGATTCGATATCACCAGTTACTATGACGGTAACTGGACCAATCAATGACTGTTCCTGCACTACGCCATCGATGACAACTTTACCATTGTTGATCGACACATTTTGTCCACTGTACGAATGGCCATCAATGTTGACAGTTGCGTTTGAATTGTTACCACGGAAAATGTTCATTATTTTTCTTATATTCATGTTAGTAATAAAGCTTGGTCATTTCTAATACAGTCAACGTACCTCTGAAGCATGCACCTGTGTCAATGTTAATGACGTTGCCAAGCTTTCGTGGTGCTAGGACAGGTGTGTGCCCTACTACGACACACCAGACGCCTGCCACGCCTCTATCGTCGCCATTCGTTTGTCGATCACGCATCCACATACATTGATCGGCAACAAATGGAATGTTAACCATATTGCGCAGCTCATCCCAAGTTGGATAAATGCAATCAGCATGCACAATACCAACCAACCCTCTTGATGTTTCAACTTCCATTGCTACTGGTAATTTGCCAAACTCTTTTGCAATTTTCTCACGTTCTTCCAAGGGAAGATTGATGAACCAACTGCCACCATTAGACTTGTACAAATTGATGTTGCACTGGCCTTTCGTGTAATCAATAGCCATCTGATCGTGATTGCCCCTTACTGCAAAGAACCAGGGCTTGGCTAAAAACTCCAATGCTCTGTGACTTTCTGCCCCACGATCAACCAAATCACCGACGCTAAACAATCGATCAGTTGCTTCATTGAATCCTAGGTGCTTCAACCACTTTTCCAACAAGGTGAAACAACCATGGATATCACCTACCACATAGTCTTTACCGACTAAGTTCTGCTCGTATCTTTTAAACATGATCTTCTTATTATTATTGGTGCCACAAATAGAAATGGCAACCTGTTTGGCTGCCATATTAACACAAGAAAAACTAGACTGCGGCTACAAAATCAACTTAAATTGCAGCGCGAGATATTCATCTGATATCTCGAAATACGTTTCTGAAGTGTCAAGCAGTTCATCAAACCTCCCATCCTCAGCCACCATAAACTTGGAGTCTCGTTTGTGACACCAATTACTACAGCCGGTAGTAATTACTAATCCTATATGTCCTTCAACTTTAAGACCCCAATAGTCATCAAATTGTGAATCAGATTGATGTATGGTAGTAATCCCATCGTAATGAAATACATTAATCGATCTGGAGCATTGAATCTCTTCGTCACTGCGTTCGGTAAGCCATTCTATTAGCCATTCTTCATGTAATTCAACGTCACAGCCTGAAATGTTATAATATGGTAGTGGAAATTTATACATTATTTGCCAATTTAAATTGAACTGCTATTGCATCATCGTTTATTACGAAATAGGTTTCATGGATGGTGGAACCGTATATACAAGTACCAACATCTACATGATATCGATGAACATATTCCCAATCAGTAGTGATATATTTGGTTCGCAGTTCATAAATTCCCGGCACGCCCCTATTCCAAATTATTTCGTAATTGGGATGATCTTTAGGTATCAACTCGCCATCTGGGTGGTAGTCAGTATACGGAATATCGTAGATTTCATATTCAGTAGTGACTTCGTCATTAACATTTGCTCGCAGCCATTCCAATAACCTTGTTTCATTCAAGGTTGTCTCATATCCGCCAAATAATGGCAATGGAAACTTATAGGTCATTTGATAATTTGAATTGAACAGCAAACGCATCATCCATGAAATCAATGTATGATTCTTCTTGTGTTATATCAATTTCATTTGGTCTTGACATATAACGAATACGTGAATAATAGGTCCAGCGATCGCCCGTTACGACCTTTTCACGTTCATAGTAACCATCCAAGGTCATCGTCCAAATACGATGCCAATTGATATGGTATTCAGGCAGCAGTACCAATTCTGGTTCATCATGCCAAGTGCTTCTCGTAAATTCCCATACCTTACGAGTGACTACTGGTGGGATGTCTGAGTGCTCTGCTAGCCAAATTAACGCATTTGGATTCTCAAGTGCACTTATTGATATTTTAATTGGTAGACGAATTGGCAAAATGGCACCCCTTTAAGAGTGCCATTCTAGCATACAGTTTTGAAATTGGAGTTACAGCACTTTGCGAATGTTGATTTTCTTTTCGAACGTGCTATCGACAGTTCCGTTGGAGTACACAACGATGATCTTTTGCTTAACTTTGCCCGACACGTCGTCGTACACTTGCGGCTTCACCAGCATAACTGCAACGTTGCCGTAAGGATCTGATTTGTGCCAAATTACTTGGTTGATCTTGTACCCATTCCCGTCCAACTTGCTAGCTTCGAGCGCTTGTTTGTCGGTCATTTGACTAAGTGCTTGCGCATACGTTTGGTTGTTACGGGCAATACGTTCACGACGCATCCGCATTTGTTTGCGGGCATGTTCACGCATGATGTCAGTCAACGAATCCGGATCATTCATCAACCGATCACACAGAGTACGCAATTCTTCGGCCGACAAGTCCAATAAATCTATCATGTTGTGCTCCGCTGTGTTGTTTACCATGTATCAAATGATACATTCATATGGCAACCAGTCAAGCACTATGCAAAAATAAATTTGAATTGAATAGCTAGCATTGCGTCGACAAAATCAACACGCCATTTATATGGATTGATTGTAGTTGACCAAGCAAGTACTTCTTTTTGTCTACTAGTAATGAATGCCCAAGTGTTTGCAACTAAACGTTTTTCCGTTACGAACGTTCCATATAGCTCGGAAGTTTCATCATCATAGATTTGGTCTGACTCACCTTCGACCCAGATTCGATCTGGCGTACCTGGTTCAAATGTTTGATATACTCTTAGGATCTGCGCATGACTGGGATCTTGTTCGTCCAACCATCTTTTCATATCTTCCAGGTATTCACGCCCATTAGTTCCTGTGACTACCTTATGCGTAACATCAATACTATACATAGTTTATGCGATTTGGTGCACCATACACGACGGTGGCAGCTCTAATAGACTGCCAGTGTAGCTGCTTATGTACTTGATGTAAAGACGTGCCAAGCGTCTTAACCTATGTATATTAACTGTTTTGCCAATGACGCACATTCAGCTTTCACATATGACACATCACGATATATTCGGTGGGCACGCTGCATGCTGGTATAATCCCCCATCAAGTGGTTAAACTCGATATCGGCGGGACACATATCCATATAATGAGAACAATCGAAGCCGAACCAAAACACCCCATCTGGTTCTCCTTGTTCTGGAACATGACAAATTCCTTCACCGTTGGCAAAAGTTGGTGATGTCATGCATTTGTCCGTGAATGTAATTCCACCATGTACGGAGATATCCAGTGTTTCAATATCTAAATCACCTAGATATTCCATCAGAACAAGACTGACCCCAACATAACCGCACCAAGCACCAGAATAATTACGATGAATTAAACATGGTAATCCAGTCTCGGCATCAGTCCATTGTGCTTTGTCGGGCTCGTTGTCCCAAGCTCCCGGTCCCCATTGTGTGCGGTCCTTGAAGAACCATTCTAATTCTTGCACTTCTACCCCATTATTATTTTTGTCTTCAGTCGTACTTTGACTTGATTGCGTACTTACGTAATGCTTTCCCGCTCAGTGCTCCGTTGGGATTAGTCAAAAGGACAAACCAAAATATGAAAAAACCCACACGGAATGGATGATATCGTTCGTCATACAACGGTGCGTTGTTCCAGATACCAACAAGCATAGCAATGATGATTAATGCCATTGTACCCACAATAACTTGCTGATCAGTCGTCATTTTTCTTCTTCCTATCAATGCGGGAACCAATGATCGCATTGGCCGCGATCAACCCCATCTTATACGCCCGCTGCTCATCCCGATTGACACCGAAATTACGGTCCTTGCGTTCGCCCTCATACCATACGTCAAACGCCGCGTTGACATCAGCAGCATCTAATAGGATACGATTGGGGTTACGGGTGCTCATTGCTTTACTGCACGCTTAACCGCAGTTTCAATCAGGAACTTGTCGCCACGAGCACCCAGCACTTTCATAGCTGAGTAATCGAGTTGCGTAGAGCACATGATCATGCTGGTGTGCAAGATGTCATTCAGAAACATTGCGTAACGGGTTTCATCCATGAATTTCGTATCGTTGTTCATTGTGCACTCCTTGTGATTACCATGTGAGGATGGTATTTTCAAGTACGCCAAATGTCAATGCTTACGTGAAAAGACTACATCAAAAATAGGAAGATGACGTGTGATGTTGGTCGCAGTTTCAATCGCACCAAGCTCATGGTTAAGCTGGTAGGTCATATCCATAGTCGCGGCTACCACAACCTGCAGCGTCACGCCAACAAACTCACCAATGACGTTACACACCATCAAATCGTAGTCATAGGTTACATTGTGCTTGCGGCATAGCTCAACGGCAAGATCAACATGCGCTGCGATGGTATCAACTTCAACATCAGCATCATCAAGCAGCTTTGCTCCATCATCCAACGTAGCAGTATTCGCAGTTGGGACATACGATATTAGCAGCGTTCTAATAGATTCAAAGCTGCTTTCGGATTCGTCTTGAGGCTCTGCATATGCTTCAACGATACTTGCCCCACAGCCCTCTGCCATGGCCCTTGCAATCTTATCAATGTCTTCCATTCCAAACCAACCGTGATCGTCGTGGTTGGCACTCATGATGAGATGATCGTTCAGGTAATATTCCTTGCGTTCGTCGCTTACTTCAACGATCTTTAGTATTTTCTTAGCCACGGTTACTCCAAATAGTATGAGCTGGCAATTGCCAGCTCATAGTCTAAACTAAACCATTTGTTGCGTGTTATGCTTTACATTTTTCTTCACACGCTCGCAGTAATTGTGTCAGTAGTGCCGGATTCACTGGCTTAGTCAAGTGATCATCAAAGCCGGCATTGAGAGAACGTTGGCGGGCATCTTCACCGCCAAATCCTGTCATTGCTACTATGGTAGTATGATTGAAAATAGAAGACTTGCGCATCCGTTCTAATACTTCAAACCCATCCATATCGGGCATTGCTAGGTCAAGCAATACGAGATCAGGCACAAACGTCTGTGCAAGTTCAATAGCAATTTGACCACCGTAAACACCACGCGTCTCATGGCCCATTAGAGTTACAAACATGGCCATACTATCAGTTGAATCACGATTGTCATCGACCACAAGAACATTACAGCTTGCTTGCTCTGGTTTAGTAGCCTTTGCGCCGTTAGTCAACACGTCATATTCATCTTGTTGCAATCTGGGGAGATGAATCACAAACGTTGATCCGGTGTTCATCCCGTCACTAAATGCCTCAATGGCGCCGCCGTGCATTACCGTTATTGAACGTGCGAGCGTTAATCCAATACCGAGCCCACTTTCTGTCGGATTTATTTGCGCATCTTCTTGTACAAATAAATTGAAACATTCTTTCAATCCGTCCGTTGTCATCCCACGACCGCTATCAATAATTCGAATAGCAATACTGCGATCGGTCATTTCTGTTATGACTTTGATAATTCCAAACTTGGGTGTGAACTTGGATGCATTGTTTAGCAGGTTTTGCAAAACCTGCACCAAACGATTCATGTCACCCAAGGTATACAATTCACCCTCATCAGGAACTATGCAATTGAGAGTTTGATTCTTTATATCGAATAACGGCTTAACTGCCTCGATACTACGAATTATTACATCTCGTAAATCAACTGGCTCTTTCTGTAAAGTAATTTTGCCCGTCGTGATGCGACCGACGTCAAGTAAATCGTCAACCAAGCGAGTCATTTGTGACAGTTGACGATCGATCACCCCTCTGCAACTTTTCATAGTTGGGCTGAGGTTGGTTTCCATTTGCATAATAGAAACCGCATTACGTATAGGGGCAAGGGGATTACGAAGTTCATGGGCTAATGTGGCCAGAAATTCATTCATCCGCCCGCCCGAACTTTCAAGTTCTTCAAGACGTTTTCGCTCGCTCATATCTCTTGTCACTTTGGCAAAACCTTGTAGATGCCCCCCTGAATCATGTATCGCGGTGATGACTACGTTCGCCCAAAACATCGAACCGTCTTTTCTTATCCGCCAACCTTCTTCTTCAAAACGACCATGAATACAAGCTCGCCGAAGTTCTTCATCCGGCCAGCGCTGTTCGCTTGCCGCCTTCGTATAAAAAATTGAGAAGTGCTTGCCTATAATTTCTGTTGGAGTATAGCCTTTAATAGCTTGTGCTCCGCTATTCCAACTAACGATAATACCTTTCGGATCAAGCATTACAATTGCATAATCCTTAACTGACTCTATCAGCATTTCGAATCTAGTGTCAGCGGCGCCCTCTAACATAAAGTAGGGCTGCTTAGTTACCATCGGGTCATCTTCAGTAACATTCATGTTCATCCCTCTTATTGAACGCGTTTGACATCTTCTAATGGCTGCTAACTATAACAGTATGGTATGCGCAAAAACACAGAAACGTAACGTACGGTTTACGTTTTTTTTATATTGTGTAAATTATACTTGATTTCTAATGAACTGCCTAGAACCAATAAGGGTTCATCATTTAAAATTTGTAGTTATTTGCGCAACAGAATTGAAAAGTGTTGCAAAAATGATCAAGTTCTTGGTTCACTGCATCCACTTGATCGCAAAACGCAGAGCTTGCGACTCATCTTCAATGCGTAACAGTGTTGAATGATATTGAACAATTGCGATGGTGTCGGTGCCCGTAGCAAATCTGCGTTTGCTAGTGAAGTTCCAACCACAGGCATGAACCACAAGCATCGAGCCGCATGCTTGTGGTTCGTTGTACTGTGCTTGAATGCTAACTAGAACCTTGCTGAGCGATTTTGATCGTCCTAGCTTGGATTCTAGGACTTGTTCGTTATGGTGCCAGATTTCATCTGTGTGATATACTGGACCAATGTTGTGAGTAAGCCAGTCACTTACTCTGGTGGGCAACCCTTGGTGAAACAATGCCGTTTCGCCCAAGTCAATCGTAACTGACATAATTTTACATAATGCCAAATTGTAGGTAACCTGTTACTTGCGCGATTTTAGTACATTAACCTAAACAGCGGGTAAGAGGACGTATGAACAATAGCAGTATGGTACAACAGTGGAGTAATTAACTTTTGTAATAATAAAGACTGTTACAAACGCGTTAACTTTTTACTACACCGTACTGGCTATAGAACCATACTTACTTGCTATGGTTCACTAGCAGTTCAACTACGCGATTGTAATCTCGATGTGAAAAGTGTCGCCAAACAAATAAACCGTTGGGAGCTTTGCGAATCGTTCCAACTAGGTGACGATTCAAGAAAACGTTAATGATAGCGTTTTCTTCATCTTTGTAAAGGGAAGTAACACGACCGGATCGCGCATACTGCATGGCGAGGTCATGTGCTGACATGCGAGACTGGTGTTGTTCGACCGTATGTTCTATGGTGAACGTTTTACCATTTGCAACTAAGGCTTCGCGCTTGTACACAGCTTGCTCCCAGAATCATTACCATAGTTCATATGGTAACACCATCTGGCGTTAAATCAAGTGCTTAGTGTGCGCCTGCGCCGGAGAGGTCGTGCAGTTGTGAATGAATTTGCACTGACCCTTTTACTACCGGTTTGACTGGTGTGTCCCCGTCCACCGCTTCGCGTATTTGCTCCATATTGCGAACAAGCACTTTATGGTACTTCATCATTTTACGCCATACCGGTGATTTCTTCTCATCATCGGTTGACAGCAAAATAATTGCGCCAAAGTTGTCGGTGATATACTTAAAACCTACTGATTGCTTTATATGCTTCTTGAACTGCAATCGTCGGTCTTGGATAGCGTATTTCACCAAAGCTAGCGTCATCTCGTTTGGCAAATTTTCGAGTGACCACATGATGAAATTATCGAAATAATGCGTAAGCTCTTCAGTATCAACCGCGTCCTGTTCAGAACGGATCAATTCAATCATCAATAGCGCACTCTTTAGACCGTTCAGTCTGCGAATTCGCATACCGGTCTTGATAGTGTCGAACACACGCTGATTGGTCGTGTATTCGTCCGCCTCGATGGGCGATTCACCGTTTACCACAACGTTAAAGCAATGGTCGATTATCATATGCCTATATAGCTCTACAACATATTGAGCTACTCAGTTAAGGTTTTGCGCCAGAACTTTACTGTACGATGGTTTGCGGAAAGTTACAATGTGCGGTAACACAGATAGCAATGCAATCGCTGTTATAGCAGCTTGCCAGATTGATGACTGGTTTTTAACTAGATCTTGAAAAACCCTAGAGTTATCAAGTAGTTACAAACCATTAAGCAGATTGTGTCAGGATAACTCAAGATATGTAAATATTTATTACATATCCTTTTCAATTGTAACAACTGTAATAGTGTTGTTCGTAGGCATGATATCATATTAAATGATTACATACCTATTACAAATTGTTTTGTAGTTTAAACACGTTCGTATTTAACCGCAAGAACGTATTTGTATTTGTTTAATACATGAATTATTGCTGCTATCGCAATAATGTGATTATACAAACGTTTGCGGTGTTTGCAATACTTAAAACCACTAATAATGAAGGCCCATAACGAGAGTTATGGGCCTTTCCTTACAACATTTACGCCAGTACCTAGTCACTGCTGCGGGCTCAACCAGCAGTTTAATCTCATCTTGTCAAGGCGCCTTGACAGCGGTCCCAGAGAAACGTCACCTTTACGTAAAAGGTTTGGAACTGTTACTGCTTACGCCTTCTTCAGATCGTAAAATTTGATGCGATTCACCTGACCATACTTAGTCACAACGCCCTTCAGCGCGAGATTAGTAATATGTTCGCTCAGGGTATGCTGCTTAATACCAAGCGCTGCTGCCAGCTTTTCTTGTGTTGGAGCCTTACGTGATGAACGTTGCATTGCACGCATTGTACGTAGAACTTCTGTTTGACGAGCGGTGAGTTGAACTGTTTTCATGTTTTTGTCTTTTTAGTTATTGTTATGTGCTGCTGCGGAACTGTTGTGTAATTATTGTTCCGTATTTCTATTTTGCAACATGGCAACCACCACGTCAAAATTATTTCTTATTCTTTTTTGCAATCATCGCTGCATGACGTCGCTTCGTATTGGCGTCGGTTTTCTTATCGAAATCTTTCGCAAATTCAATTAGTTGCTGAATCTGCTGCTCTCGATTGAACACTGGTTTATACTTTACAATGCGAAAGAAATCACCCGGAAGCCTTCTGAAGTCATCTTGACCATCAATTCGTTCATGTGCGGTGAGAATTTGAGCCTCTTCGCCATGTTCTTTGATCAATTCATCAATTTGATTACGTAGCGCTTTTAGCGTTTTGTTTCCAAAGTGGCGAGAACCAAAGCTTTCAACTTCCTGCCACGAT
>Ga0209888_1000384_pt1 | contig 23243 bp, 23 predicted proteins | sample OrgsoiDNA_201059_FD_185807 | JGI IMG/M metagenome (GOLD analysis project Ga0209888, IMG submission 185807) | Permafrost soil microbial communities from the Arctic, to analyse light accelerated degradation of dissolved organic matter (DOM) -... | ecosystem: Environmental > Terrestrial > Soil >...
GAGTCGGGACGCCACGGTGAGAGAGGCCTGGGCCGAGAGCGAAAACCTCAAAACGCAGATTGAGCAAACGAGGATCGCGCGACAGGCGCAAGCGGCTCAGAAATCTTCGAATGAGCGAAAAAGCGAAGACCGCGGCGGCTGGAACGCGCTGCGAACCTGCTACATTGGCGGAAGCGGCCTGCCGTATAGCAACGGCTGGGCGGGATTCTGAGTGATCGGGGAGGGGCGCCAAAGCCACGAAGCGCTTGGTTGGCCAATGCCTGTTGCTTTTGTGAGTGGTTGTGCCCATTGTGGTGGGCAAAGAGAAAAATATGAAGAGCGCCGGCAGGCGACCTTTCAGCAAGCCAAAAATCATGGGATAATAGGCATATCCACCAATCTCTCGGGTATGGCTCCGTCCATGAACATAAACATCGCAGCGTCCATTGAAACAGCCACTGACGGCCTCGACCAAGAGGCAAGGAAGCTAGTCGCTGAGCACGCGGAGCTGACGATCGCGGCCCAAATGGGAAAGCCCGAATGGCTGGCGGATTTGACACAGAAAGTCGATCCTCGGTTGTTCACAAAAACGCCCCTTCTGGCAGCCTGCGCCACGCTCAGGCAAGCTGAATGCCGAACACCGTTGATGTGGGCCGCGATGTCGGCGAGCGCTGCGCGCGTGAAAATTCTGGCGCCAGTCTCCGACGCGCGCGAGCAAGACGACCATGGGAACAGCGCGTTGATGCTCCTGCTGCAAAACGTGCGCCAAAAAAGCAAAAAGCAAGCCTTGGAGTGCTTGCGGGAAATATTGCCGCTTAGCGAAGTGAACGCGCGCGCAAAAAATGGCGACACCGCCTTGAAAATCGCGGTGTGGGGCGAAAACAAGGACGCGGCTCGCCTTTTGCTGGAAGCGGGGGCCGACGCCAAAATTCTGCTGGACGACGGCCGGACGCTTCTGATGGAGGTCGCGACCTGGGCCGACAAAAAGTGGGTGGAGCTTTTGCTTCCCCATTCGAACATTTTCGCCGTGGGCCCGAAAGGAGAAACGGCCTTGGCGCGGTCCGTCATGCAACGAAACAACGGGATTCGCGGCGCGCGCGCTTGCGCGAAATTGTTGCTAGAGCGCAGCGATCCGACCGTTCTGTTGGAGAGGAAAACAACGCTGCTGATGTTAGCGGGGGCAGACTTCTTGCCCATGCTCCTGCCGCGCGTCGACGCCAAAGCCCTCGACGAGGATGGGCACTCCGCGTTGTTCCATGCCATCACGCGAGGCGACGCGCCGGCGGTGAAGCTTCTATTGCCGCATTCCGACAGCGTGGCTCTGGCGTCCATGCGGGATCCGGAGGATGGATTGGGGCCGCTGTCGCTGGCGGCGTGCGCCGACCGGTCGGGCGAATGCGCGCGTCTGCTTTTGCCCTTTTGCGACCCTCTCGCGGTGGAGAAGAGAGGGCGAACGGCGTTGGCCAACGCGGCGGCGACAGGATGCGTCGAAGCGATTCGCCATCTGCTGCCCGTTTCTGACGCCAATCGCTTGGACACGCAAGGGTATTCGGCGTTGGGGCTGGCCTTGAAAAACGGAGAGTTTGAGGCCGCGGCGGAGCTGTTGCCCTGGTCGGATCCGCAAGCCGGGGTCGCGTTCGCCCCAAAACCCAAAGAGAGAGACAACCTGGCAGAGGCGATCGCGAAGTTCATGCCCACGGGCGGGCGCGGCGTGAGCGACATGTCCATGGCGTCATCCGGAGAAAACAAGCCCGCGACGCAGGACACGCGCCCGTGGGCCGTGGCCATTGATCGCATGCGGTTCGCGGGCGACGAAGAGGCCTGGGCCGGCGTGGAGCTGATGGCCGCGGCGATTCCCATGGATCGAGCCCTTGAAATGGCCAAAGAGCGTCGTGCGGACGTGCAAAAAAACGCGCCAAAATTGTTTGCCCGCGTCGAGGCCCAAGAGTTGCGGAGCGCCATGCCCGGCGACGAAGGGCTGGCCGCCAATATTCCGTCAGCAAGGACAGTGGATGGCGAAACGCCCGCTGCGGGCCTGGCGACGCCCAGCAAAAAGCGGCGCCCAAAATCACTGTGAGCGCGAAGGACCGACTCCGCCATCGACGAACGAGACTTGTGAAAGCCGCTGCCAAAAGAACAGGCCTGGATGGACCAGGCGAAAGGCTGGCCGAAAGCTTGCGGACATGGGGCGCTTGGCGGTAAAATGGACTTGAATCGATTGGAAAAGAATCGCCGGTTCACCCCACAAATAAAGGCTCGCGCAGTGTTGGCGAGTCGAAAAAAGACCACCGCCATGCCCGCGAAAAAAAGCCAGCCAAAAGCCGTCCGCCTCATCAGGACCCGCGCCCCAGAATTACCCGCCCATGCCGGGGCATGAGTCGTTGAGCGCGAAAGATCGTTGGACATTGCTCATGGCTCATGGCCATCCAAGGGGAAAAAGCCCGCGAAGAGAACACGTTGGTGGATGTTTTGAAAAATCCGACCCCGCTCCCTGTGGAGTTCGTGGGTCAACGAAATTCCGATTCGGCAGTCCCCGCAAAATCCGATTTCCGGCAATGGCCTGAAGAGTGGCTGAATTTCGGGAAAATAATGCCACCCGGCGCCGAAAGTTAGCGCGTTATGCGCAAGATCAAGAAATAGGCTCTGTGAAGTTAATCGAAGAATCAACGTTCGCAGCCGGGAGCGCCCAACAACCATTCCCCGTTCAATCATCCAGCCATTCGTCGCGCGGCCCTCTCAGGCCGTCTTCGCGCCGCAATTGCCTTTGGCTCAGGCCCGTCTTCGGGTTGAGCCACCAAATCTTGAACCCCAGCGACAAGCCGTCGTGGAATTGAAACGCCGGGCACGCTTTTCGCAGGATGTTGAAGGCTCCGTTCACGTCCGCGTGGACAACCCGGGCGTGGCCCTTGGCGTCCGGCGACGTGAACCAATGGCCCTTTCGGACTCCCATGGCGACCCAGGACGCGAGTTCGGCGTCCGCGAGCTCTCCGGAGGCTTTTTGCGCCGGGGGACAATCCCCTTCGGTCGACGCCAAAAAACTGGAGACTGCGCTCGCGGGCGAACGGCGCGCCGCGTTGTTTGCCGCTGCTTCTGCTTCTTTTTCTTGCTGTGCCACGGACTTCTGAATCGACTGCATGAGGCTGTTTTTGGCGGCCTCTTTTTTCGCTTCCCTGACAATTTTGTCCGCCGCCTTCTCTTCGGGCGTCTTTTCGGCGTAATGCTTGCGCATTTTTTCGTTCATCACGAAACTGACTTTGCTGGTGTAGCTCTCTTCGACTTCCACCACCAAGATACTTGCTTCCAGGCCCTTGTAGGCCAGCATGTCGTAAAACGCACGATGCGCGACGCTGTAGAGACGCCGATTCTGCGCCGTGTTCATATTGGCGTCGTTTTTCCACGAGGAGTTGTGGCCCAACACCAGCAACTCCACGCCGCGCGCGGACAGCTGTTGGATCAAGCCCTTGCTCGCCTTGTGCAGAAAGTCGTTGATCGCGGCGGCCCGCTTGGCGTGCATCGCGATCAGGCACGGGTCTTTGTAGATTTTGGACAAGCCTTTTTTCAGCTCCGTGAACTCCGCCGGGGTCAACGCATGCGTGGGGTCGGCGGCCAGCGCCTCCTCTTCCTCGGCCATCTCGGCGAGCGTCTCCGCCCGCGTGGCCGCGTCCAAGCCTTCAAAGCCATCGGCCTCGACGCTCGATCGTTCTGGCTCCGCCCCGATTGTCTCTGAGGGGAACCCCAGATCGCCCTCAATGGCGCAATCCAGGCCAAACTGCGCCAGCGTGTCGTCCGAGACGGGGGAGGCCAGCGCGGCAGCCTTCGCCGCCGCAACCAATGGAGCCATCATGAGGGCGGCGACGAGCTCGTTTTGTTGAGCCTTTTCATCGCGCGTGGCGTCCTTCTTGGCCTTGGCGGCCCGCTTTTTGGACAACGCCTTTTCAGCCTTTTTGGCGTCTTTCTCGGCTTTGGCCTTCTCCGCCGCGATTTGCGCTTGCGCCTCGCGCCTTGAGCGCTCCGCCTCTTGTCCGCGCGTTCGTTTTTCTTGCAGCTCGCGCAGGCGCGGCGTGGTCAAATCCGTTTTTTGCTTCTCGATCCGGCGGTCGTGCCACGCCACGCGCCGCTCCAGGGCGGCGGCAGAGATCACGATGGCCTCCGACCCTTCGGTCGTGGCGACCGAAATCAGGTTGTTGACGCCCGGGTCCGCGCCCGCCATGACCGGCAGGTCCGCGGCCTTCATCGCGAACAGCAGCTTGATGATTTCCGTGTTGCATTTGGCCGGATCCATCTCTGGATCAATGCGGTTGAGCGTTTGGTAAATCCGTTCGCCAAAGCTGCCCGCTTTGAAGGGCTTGTCCCAGTTCATGACGAACTCGACCTTCACGCTCAGGCCGCCCTTTTGCGGAACCAGGCGGATTTCTGCCAGGCGCGCGCCATCCGGCGTGCAATTCTTTTGCTTGATCGCGTCCCACTTGCCCTGCAGGTCGTAGTCCGTGAACGCCTTGAGGTCTTCGGGCGTGAGCGAGTCCGTTTGCTCGTAGTCGGCGAAGACCGTTCGCAAAAGCCCCGTCTTCTTGACCTTCATGCCGCCAAATCGCAGGTTGCCTTTTTCGCCCCTGAGCCCTTTTTCAAAATGAAACGACGAGCCCGAGGGGAAAAACATCGTCGCCCGTTCGCGCTTCTCCATGAACCCGGGCGGCTGCGGCCTGCCGGCCTTCTTGTCCGACTTGCGCCACGCGCGCATGGCTTTTTGGTGCGTCTTGAAGCCCTTGGCGACGCGTTGCAACGTCTCGCTCGCGGCCACGCCGGGCAGGGCGTCGTAGAGCACGCGCCCCTTGGCGTCTGGCCGATCATGGATCAGTATCCCCAAAACGGCCATGTTGAGGATTTGGTCGCGTTTGGCGCGCTTGGCCTTGCACGGGCTTCCGTCCGCCTCTGGGGGCTCCAAAAGCTCGGGCAAGAACAAATCCAGCGTTTTGCTGTCGGGGAGGGGTTTGAGGGGAGGCCCCATGCCGCCGGGGCAGGCCTTTGCGTGCGCCTCGGCGTAATCGTCCCAGTTCTGCTGGTTCCACGCCTTGATGCGCGCGTTGGCCTCGGCCGCCCACAAGAGAATGTCGTGGGCCTCTTTGCTCTTTTCCTCTTTTTCAGCCGCTTTTTTGTTGGCCCGCTCTTGCGCTTTTTCGCTCGTTTTGGGCTTGGGGGTTTCTTTGGGCTTCAACGAGCCGTCGGCGCGCAATCCAAACCAAAACACGCGGACTGCAAACAACGTGGAGTTGATCAGATTTTTCGTCTCGTGCATCAATGCGTTCGCCGCCCGCACAAAGCGCGGGTCGCTCTCGATGGAGCCAAGCGATCGTTGCTGGACGGGGCGCAGGGGCATGGGCGTTGGACGAAAAAGAACAAACGAAAAGGAACGAATGAAGAGGCTTGTGGTCAAAAAAAGCAGTCCTTGCGACTTTGCCCGTTGGCCGGCGTTTTGTCAACCGCGGCGACGGTCTTTTTGTTTCTGTTTGTTTCTTTTTTTAAGAGACGTTCTGATGTCCAAAAATATTTTTTCGCCCCCCGCGGCACGCGCCCACGGATGAAGTCTGGCTTCGCGTCGCGCCCTTGAGGGACGCTCTCCTGGCCGGCGCGGACGCCCGCCCAAAGACAACCGTCAATTCCTCCACGCCGTTCTGTGGATGGCCAAAACAGGCGCTCCCTGGCGCGATTTGCCCCCTTCGCTCGGTTTCTGGCGCTCAGTTCACAGCCGATTTTTGACGTGGGCCAAAAAGGGTGGGTGGCGAGACTTGCTCTGCGTTTTGGCGGACGCGGAGGCGGTTGGTCTGGTGTGTGTGGATTCCGTGAGCCTGAAAGCCGCGCCCTGCGCGTCGGGCGCTCGAAAACGAAGCAAAAGCTCAGAGGTTTCCAAAAAACGCCAAGCATTGGGCAACAGCGTCGGCGGCTTGACGAGCAAGTTTCGCGCGGCCGTCTCCGACTGCGGGCATTTGCTGGGCGGCGTTTTGACGCCTGGGCAAGCGTCCGACAACGCCCTGGGCGCGCGCCTGTGCCGCAGGGTGGCGGCGCGGGCGCCCAAGGCCATCTGCGGCGACAAGGCCTATGGCTCGAAAGCCATCCGCGAGGAAATCCACAAAATCGGCGCGGAATGCGTCATCCCGCCAAGAAAAATCAAAAAGTTCAAATTCCGCATGACAAAACCCAATCCAAGTTTTGGCCTAATATCCGCAATGCCACGAACATCCCTGTGTGGCGCTGCGCTCATACCCGACGAAATTCAGGCCGGGCGCGTGATACAATAGTTTCCGCCAAAAGAACCGAACCGATGCCGCTGTTCGATCAGATTGCCCTTCTGGCGCCTTTGCTTCCTCGCCGTCATCGATTTTCAAGGCAAAAATGCCAACGCCCCTCACTGCTCAAAAATTGAACTCAACGGCGCCTGAACCCGCGCCCACGACCGCGAAGGGGCCAGAGCCTTCCGCGGGAGACGAGACCGTGGCGTTCTATGACGCGTTGACGGACGCCGCGTTTGATGGGAAACCCGCGCGCTTGAAAAAGTTGATTGCGCAAGCGGATCCCGCGTTGTTCAAAAAAGCGACGCAGCCAGAAAGCGTGAAGGCCTTGTATCGGAGGCGCACGCCGCTGATGCTCGCCACGATGGGCGCGCATGCCGCATGCGTCAAACAGCTCGCCCCGCTGTCGAACGCGTCCGATCGGGACTGCGACGGAGAGACGGCGCTCACCTTGCTGGCTGAGTATCAGTCCGGGAACAACGAAAAAGCGGTGATCGAGAGTTTGCGCGCGCTTTTGGAGCATAGCTCCGTCGCGGACGTCAACGCCGTGGCAAAAAGCGCCGCTCGCGAATCAACCGCCTTGTCAAACGCAATCGCGCGCGGGCGCGTCTCCGTGGCTGGCTTGTTGCTGGCGGCTGGGGCTGACGCGACGCTGCGAAAAGCGAGCGGAGAAACGCCCTTGATGCAGGCCGCGAGCCGGGGACTCCCGCGGCTAGTTAAGATGCTGTTGCCCCTATCCGACCCCCAAGCCAAGGATCACGAAGGGGACACGGCGTTGTCAATGGCGATTCGAAGCCATCGTCCGGAGGCGCGAGAGAAGGCGTGCGTGAAGCTGCTTTTGGAAAAAGGGCGGCCCGAAGGGCGCCTGCCCGGTGGAAAAACCTTGTTGATGGTCTGCTCGGGCGAGTTCATCGCGTCGCTGTTGCCGTTTGAGGATCCCTTCGTGATCGACGACAATGGCTTGTCGGCCTTGTTTCACGCGGCCGCTCGAGGAGACGCCATGGCGGTGGCCGCGTTGGCGCCGCGCTCCGACACAGCCGCATTGGCGTCCATGCGAGATCCGCAGGCGAAAAAGAACGCGTTGTCGATGGCCGCCCAGGTGAATGGAGAATGCGTGCGCCTGCTGTTGCCGTTTTTCGATCCGAATGAGGCGAATCCACAAGGGCGCACGGCGTTGATGGAGGCCGCCCGCAAGGGAAATTGGACGGGAACGCGGTTGTTGGCGAAAGTCTCTGATGTGAATCGGCTGGACGCGCAGGGATATTCGGCGTTGGCGTTGGCGGTGAATGGTGGAAAATGGGAGACGGCCCGAGAGCTCACCCCTCTTTCGGATCCGCAAACCGGCAGGACCCGAGCGTTGGACCCAAAAGGCGAGCCCTCCATAAACTTCGGGCTGTGGGTGGAAAAGAAGGGCCAAGCGGCGATGACCGTGAACACTCGGCCCTGGGCTCTCGCAATGGAGCAAGCGAGAAGGGGGGATTGGGCCGGCGTCGAAATGTTGGCGGACGCGATTCCGCTTCAAGAGATTGAAGAGTGGGCGAAGGAGGGCGCCAGAGAATTGCAAGAAAAGGCGCCCAAATTGTTCGCCCGAATGGAGGCGGAGCAACTGCGGCGGGCCACGCCCAGCGCGATTCGCCTAGCCGCAGAAAAGGATCGCGAGCCTGGCGTCGGCGGAGTGGGGGACGCAAGGCAAAAGCGCCGGCCCAGATCGCTGTGAGCGATTTCGGGCCGTTTTGAGCCACGCGGTTGCTCCGTTCGCCCATGCGCGCGTCGGAGGCGTCCCAAGCGATGGAGCCCAAATCCCAGCCCTTAGTCGTTTGGGGCATGGCCTCCGAGTGGCAAACGCGTCAGCGAAGCGGCGCGCCGCATGCGGGCTGCCCCACCTGCCGAACCACCAACGCGACCCTTCCGGTCTTGTATGCGCAGCCAAAGAGCACAGGGGCGTCAGGTTTGGCCTGGTGGGCGGTTTTCGCGATTCGCCCGAATGCGTCGCCCAGGTTGCTTGCGCTGGACAAGCTCGCTTTGGCGTTCAGCCGCGTCGCGTCGGGGATGGGCAGGTCGACCATTGCCTCCCATTTGACGTCGCGGCCGTCAAGGGCAGCCCAGCGCGACACCAATTCGGACACGGTCGTGTCGGTTGGGGTGGCCACATAACGAGCGGTTTCGGAGGCGCCGGCCCAAGAGGCGGCGAAAATCGACAACAAGACAATGAGTCGTTTCACGTTTTCGTTCCTTTTTCAGAAGGGAGGGCTGGCTTGCCACTGAATGCATGCAGGTATTCGTTTAATATTATATCCCTTGGCCGAGCGGTTGCGCCATTATTTTTGCAGGGCTAGACGCATAAAGACGAAGAAGCCGGAGAAAACAGGGCGTTCTGCCCAGGAGGTGATGTTGGCGAATCCAATTGAACCGCCGCGCTTCCACATCGACGCATCTCAGCATCGGCCGAGTCGCAAGCCGAGCAATCAAATTTAGAAAACGTCGGTTATCGCCGAAAAATGAGCTACAAGTGAAAGAGGTATCCGGTGGCTTACTTTTCCGGAAACGGGTTCTCTTTTTCAAAACCTAAAGAAACGGCGATCGCCCCTAACCGAAAAATGCCAACGCGCTGATCTTGCGTGTTTTGCGACAGTTTGTAATCGGTAATCAAGGCATGCGAGCCTTCGTATACAAAATTGGAAAATTGGCTAGGGTCGTCAGCCAACACCGCGCCCTGCAAAGACATGACCGCTCGCGCGCGTCGAAAGAACAATATGTAGGTCGGATCTCCGGCGTCTTGAAGATCAAAGTAATGCGTGTCGATGTTTTCAGACAGCTCCGCCAAAAGAGTTTCTTTTTCTAGCGCGGTAAGGCTTGGATCATCAAGAATTTTGTGAATTTCACTGAATTCTTCAACGCCCGTTGCCCTAATAATATCCATTGCCACGCCAACGGCCACGATTGTTCGCAGAGAAGGCTCCATTGAGGCTGCCCATGCTAACGCTTCCTTCTGTTGGCGGTCAATTTCTTGCATGTTCTTCTCCGCGAGGGAACAGGGCCGCCAATGACGGAGGGGATTGGCAGGAGATATAAAAAATCGCTATAGTCCCATCAACGCAATTAAACGGCCTCAAAATTGTGGGAAAGAATCGTATAAAAAATAATAAGCATTAGCTCATTCGTTTTTTTGCACCTCCACCACGCCCGCTTTTAATGGATTTTTTTCGGCCAACCCTAGTTCGACAGCCACCTCCCCCAAACGGTCTAGGCCAGTAGGCACTGAATCAAGGGACGCTTGGTCAAATTCCAAAACATCAGGAACCATGGCGACAAGCGCCTCTGACAAACAATTGGCAAATGTTTCAAAATCATCCGCAGACAAAGCGTGTTCCATCGAAGATATCGCTTTTGCTCGCAAAAAATACGTAATGTATTCAGGGTCTCCGGCATCTTCGAGATCAAAATAGTGAGTGTCTGTTTTTTCTGCCAAAGCATTGAAAAGACGTTTTTTTTCAGAATCAACAATGGTTGGATCCGCGAGCAGTTCGTCGATATATTGAATTTCCTCAACATTCGTTTTTTTGATGACAAAATCGGCCAATTTCATGGCGGCATGGCGCCTTTGTTCGGGGGACAGCAATCTCCCCCATAGCCCGATTGGGGCGTATCTATCAACGATCCAAGTCGACATTTCATCTCCCAAAAAGGGGCTTATTGTATCCGCGTGTCAAACACCGCCAACCACCACTTCGTTCGCCGCATCAACATTTGAGGAGCGGACGCCATTGTTTTGCGCGCTGACGAAAAAGACGTTCAGTGGCCAGAAGAATAAAAATTCAAAAACGCCGCATATAGCCGCAAGACAAAGAACCCAGGGCAGATTATTTTTCAGGAAATGGGTTCATTTTTTCAAAACCCAAAGCCACGGCGATCTCGCCCAGTCGAAAAATACCCATTCTCTTGTCATCCAAAAAACTTTGCGATGGATCGTCTTTGGAAATCAGTGCGTGAGAGCCTTCGTAAACAAAGTTCGCAAATTGATCCAAGTCATCAGCCAAGATTGCGCTCTGCAGGGACGACACTGCCCGCGCGCGCCGAAAAAACAACTCATAGGTCGGGTCGTCGGCATCTTGGAGATCAAAGTAATGGTCGTCTATTTTTTCGGACAAGGCAATCAAAAGAGCTTGTTTTTCTTTTGCAACCAGATCCGGCTTGCCAAGGATTTCTTGAATTTCAGAGATTTCTTCAACACCTGTTTGGCGAATGATAGTCATCGCCACGCCAATGGCCACAGCTCTTCGGCGATCAGGGGGGATGGATGCCGCCCAGTCTAGTGCTTCTTTGTTTTGCCGTCGGGATTCGTACATGGTTGCCTCCAAGGATGGCCTCGTTGAGGCCGCAACAGCGAAGATCTTAAATAATACACAAAAAGAGCCCCTATTGAGTTATTTTTTAAGAGGAGTTGTCGGGGTGGTTTGTGCTCCCGGCGAAAGAGATCAGTGCACCGTGGCCAAGGGGTTTGTGTCGGCGAGCCCCAACTGCACCGCGACGTCTCCGAGCCGGCGCAGGCCGGCCGCTTCTGAGTCGGCGCCCGTGCGATCAAATTCCAAAACATCAGGCACCATGGCGACAAGAGCCTCAATCAAACTATTGACGAAAGACTCAAAATCAGAAGCGAATAAAGCCGCTGCCATCGCGAATATAGATTTTGCGCGCAAGAAATAAACGATGTATTGCGGGTCTCCGGCATCATGAAGATCGAAATAGCGAGTGTCCGTTTTTTCTGCCAATTCATTCAAAAGGCGTTTTTTTTCAGAATTTTCAATTTTTTCGTCCGCGATCAAATCGCTGATGTATTCTTTTTCTTCCACTCCGGTCTTTTGGATGACAAATTTCGCCAACGCAATTGCCACAACGCGTCTTTGCTCCGGCGACAACATCCGACCCCATTTTGCAATGGTTGGGTATCCAGCATCTATCCAATTCGACATTTTAACCCCCCTCATTGTGTCTTTGCGTTGCCGGCGCTTCGGGTGTCAGTGGGTTTGTTTCGGACAATCCTAGTTGAACCGCGACATCTCCTAGGCGGTCTAGACCAACAGGAACCGAGTCGCGGAAAGCTTTGTCAAATTCCAAAACATCAGGAACCAGGGCAGCGAGAGCCTCCGATACGCAATGGGCAAACGTTTCGAAGTCATCCGCCGACAAAGCATATTCCATTGCGGAGATTGCTTTCGCTCGCAAAAAATAAGTAATGCATTCCGGATCCCCAGCAATTTCAAGCTCAAAATAGTGAATGTCTGTTTTTTCCGCCAACGCATTCAAAAGACGTTTTTTCTCAGGATCGGAAATGGTTTTGTCAGCGAGCAGTTCGTCGATGTATTGCGTTTCCTCAACGTTCGTTTTTTTGATGACAAAATCGGCCAACTTGATTGCGGCATGGCGTCTTTGCTCGGGAGAGAGCAATCGCCCCCATCGCCCAATCGGGGCGTATCTTCCTGCGATCCAATTCGACATCCGGCCTCCTGACGAAAATAACGTTATTGGAACATCAGCCGTATAGGTGGCCTGGCTTGGGCTCGCAGCAATGGCGAGGGTCAAGTGTTCGGTGCCACGGCGCCCTTTGTTGCACAAAGGAAAAGATAGGAAAAACAAGAAAAGGCGCCAAGTTTGCAAGCATAACAAGTTTTTGAAAAAAAGCGATATTGTGGGCGAGGGGCGAAAACTCGCGCTAAAATTGGAGTTTGTTCAGGCCAGGAGCCAGAATGCCAGATATTCATTCATTTTCCACTCTTTCCGCGGAGTTTCCGGCGCTGGCCGCAGAATTGCTGGATTCTAATTCCGTGAGCCTCGACACCAAGGTTTCGCAAGAAAAATTGACCGCGTTGCCGTCTGGATTGGGGGCGCCCGGCAAAGAGCTTTTCGCAATGGCGGACATTCAGGCCGGTGAAAGCGGAGCGCGTGTGGTGGAAACTCACAACTTGCGGCTGGAATGGAGCGCGCGCAACGAGTTGGGCAATGACGCCTCCTGCGACATCGTGGTTTACTCGCGCGAGGCGGCCGACGCGGCCGCGTTGCTGGTCGAGTCGACCAATGACGAGTTCGATGTCGCCTTCACGGTGTTTGTCGCATAGGGCAGAGGCGAACCCCCCCTATTCAGCTCTTCCCCAAGCTCCTCTTTTTTCTTGCAACCAACCATTTTTCCGCCATGTCCCAATCTCCGCATGTTCCTTGCTTGGCGTTGCGTCCGGTCATTTTTTCGGGCATGGACGCCAGCGACGGGGCCAAGTTGCTCAAACTCAAGCCCGCCATTCCGCACGACTGGCCCGCGATCCACAACCATGGCGGTGGATTGGTTCCAGGAGCCGTGAGCGACGAGAATATCCTGGCGTTGTGGAAGGACGATGATCGCTATTTGGCAGCGGCGCAATTTTTCCGATACGGGCAGCAGGCGGCAACCGCCTGGGCAGCGACAGCCTCGCGTTGGGCGGGATTGGCTCGCGCGGCGGGCCCAAAGACCGCGCTCACGGCGCTCATGCCCGCAGACGCGCTGACAGAGGATCACTATCGGCAATCCAGCAGAAAACTCACGGAAAAAGAGTTGGCGGATCTTTTGTGGGCGCCGAAAAACAGCCGAAGCGCCAAGGTGGTGGTGGGCCTGGGCGAGCGAGTCGAGAAAAACTCGCTCAATGTTCAGTGGGCCACGGAGTCGGTGTCGCTGTATGCGCTCGCTCGGCGCATTTTTGAGACAGCCGAGCGCAAAGCGCTGATGGCGGCGTTCGCCGCGGGCGCTCTGGATGTGGCCGCGGCCATGGCCTCAGACCTGTTGGCGGCAGAGCATGCGGCCAAAGTGCCAGACGAGGAGCAAGAGGCGTTCTTTGCGATGCCATTGGCCGAGCGCGCGCAGCGTTGGATGAAAGCGGAGTTGGCCATGGAGGCGCGTCGCCGCGGAACCGCGCACACTCAGACGGTGTGGACGGTGGCCATGGCTCGCGCTTGGGTTGAACAGGAGCCGGAGGCCGCGAAAGAACATATCGGGAAAGCCATCGCGGAGGCCTCGGAGCTTTGGCGTTGGGCGGATGCTCCGAAAAAAAGCGCTCCGGGCGAATTGACCGCCGATGAGCGTCGGTTCGCGGGCTTGGTCAATCGCGCGGTCGACATCGCGGAAATTTCCGGCGCGCAATTGCCCGAGAAGGTGATTCTGGCGCAAGGCGCGATCGCCGCGCGCCAGGCGCAGAGCAAGGCGGGGACGGGGAAAGCCAAAAAATCAGGAATAAAGGCCGGCGGCGCGAAAAATGGCGGGCAAGCGAGCGCTCCGATGTCCATGGGCGTCGCTGGCGGAGGGAATAAGGCGGGCGGCGGAAAGGATCGCGCCGCGGATGGCGCGGCCGAGGCGGCGTGGTCAGCGGAGAAGCTGAAAAATCGGCAAAACGTGTTGCTGACGGCCTTGGACGGGCTGGACACCGAGGCGATCGAGTGGTGCCTGAAAGACGGCGGCCTAACCGGCGAAAAATTGATTTTCGCGCGCGGCAGCGCCCGCGGAGGCCCCCTTGACAGTTTGTGCGGTTTGGAAAATTGGAGAAACAATCAAAAGGTCGCCACCCATTTGCTAAAGCTATTGGAGGGCGCCGGGCTCAACTTCGCGCTGGAATGCAAGGCTCCGGGCGGACGGCAAATCGGCAATCCCTTCATTCGGGGCGCGCAGCTCACGGAGCGACATGGCCCGGAAAATGGCCAAGGGCTAATGATCGCGTTGGCGTTGGCGCAGGTGCGATCTTGCGTGGCGTTGAAGATGGACATGGGCGACATCGAGGCCTGGGTGAAAGAGGCGCTGAATTCCTCGCAAATCGAGCGCATCCGAAAATACGGGAGCGGGGGCCCGAATTGCGATGCTTATTTTCAAGCCGTGAAGGCCGCGATTGAGCAAGTGCAAATAGGAGCCGCGGCGCGAGAGGCCGCCAGCTTCGGCAAGCCCTCGGACAGCGCGGGCGTTGAGGGGGCCGCCAACACGCCTTCGGCGAAAAGGCGCGCGGGCCGGCTATGAAAAAAACGAACGAAAAAAGCATCCCCGAGCAGATCAATGGGGGCTCGCAGGAGAAAAAGGAGCGCGCGCTGAGGGCATTTCGGTTTCGTGACCGGATTTTTGAGGCCGCGGCGAATGGCGACAGCCCGCTGGTCCAGAAATTGATTTCGTCGCGCGCGAACGAATGTCGAGAAGAGGAGCTTTTGTTGGACGTCTGCGGACATCATTTTGGCGACAAGCCGCCCGGACACTGGGCCAGTGTGGCCAAGGGGTTGCTTCCCTTCTGCGATCCGCGCGCGTGCGACAGTAAAGGCTGGACGCCCCTGATGGCCGCCGTTTTATCGGATGATCCAAAGTTGGTGAAATTGCTGTTGCCGCTGTCGGACATCTCGGCGAAGGACACCAGCGGGCGCACCGCGCTCTCAATCGCGTTGTCGTTCAATTGCCCGCGAACAACGCCGCTTTTGGCGGCTGTGGGCGACACGCTGACCCCGGATGAGCATGGGCAGACCCCCCTCATGCAAGCGCTTTGGAATCGGCGCAATAATCCCGAGGCGCTTTCAATCGCCGTGGCCGCGTTGTTGCCTCGGTCAAACTTGGCCGCGACGGATCCGTGGGGGCGCACCGCGCTGATGCGGATTTGCGACAAAGAGGGCTGGGTGCCGTTGAATGCGCCAGAGGCTCGCGCGCTCATTGAAAAAAGCGATTGCCGCCAACAGAACATACGCGGCAACACCGCGCTCCACACCTGGTTGCGCAGGCCGTCCGAAGGCACGGTGGAGGAAAACGAGCACGGCCGGCTGTTGGCGCTGGCGAGCGACCCGTTGTTGCGCAACGAAGATGGCGTGAGCGCGCTCGACATGGCGATCGGAGCGGGCCGCGTCATCGAGCTCGCGGGGCTGTTGAGAAATCTGCCGGATTCAGAAATGGAGCGCGCGCTCACGGAGTTGGCGAGCGCGGCTGGAGGGCCCGAGGCCGCCACTCGGACAGAAGCCTTCTTCTTGTCGCGCGCCATGGCGAGCTCGAGCGCGTGGACCCAGAAGAAAGACCGCATTCCCAATGCCGACGGTGTCGCCCAAATCGAAAATCACCAAGCAAAACCGCTAGCGGGGCGGTTATGAAATGGGCCGGCGGAGTGTCAAATCGGGTTGGTTCATGGTGGGCCAGGATATCGCCAAGGGGCCGAGCGCGCGCCGAGCAGGCCAAAAGGGGCGCCTTCGTCGCGGACAGTGAACGCCAAGCGCGTGAAGACTCCGATCGGCTTCGGCTTGCGACGTCCATGGCTGTTTTTCCAAACGGCGTGGCCGACTGGGGGATTGTGGAGGAGCTGCGAGCGCGGTCGCCAGAATTGCTCGGCACGCCCTTTCCGCAAGAAGCGCCAGAAGAGCGGAAGCTATTAAATGTTCTTCGCACCGATCAGCGTTGGCTGGCGAGCCTCGCCTTGCGAGCGAGCCCGGAGGCGATGGAGGCGTTCGCCGAGATAAAGGGCCGGTCGCCATCGACTCTGGGCTTGCCATTTCCGGCCGAGCCCTTGTTGAATTTGTCGGCGTTCTTCTGTGTGCCGAAAGAATTCTGTGTGCCGAAAGAATTCTGTGTGCCGAAAGACATCGGCAATGTGATGTGGACAACCCGGTGGGTCGGAAAAAACGCGCTGATGGCGGCGGCCGACAATTTGAACCGCGATGCTGTTCGGGCGTTTTTAACGTGCGCGGGCGCAGACCCAAACGCCAAAGACGCCGCTGGGCAAACAGCGTTGTCAATGGCCGCCCGAAGCGTCTTGCGCTGGATTTTGAGAGAGATGCCGGATGAATTCCTGTCATTGCTGAAAGATTTGGCGGACGCGTCCAGCGAGGAGACGAAACAACAGGCTTTCGACGAATTGCTGGGCGAGGCAGCCCCGGCGGCTGTGGGAGAGGCAGTGTCAATGAATCTTTGGACGTGTTTGGACGCCTTGGCCGACTGCGGGACAGACGAAGGACGTGAAAAGGCCTGGGCTTATGCGGGCGGCCCGGATCCCGCATCCGCCAATGCTGTCCGCGCCGCGCGACTGCCGACGCTGGCGGCGCGCCGGGAAGCCTCAGAATTGCGCGCTGAGGTGTTCGGGAGCAAAGGAGGCACGCAGGCGAGGCCCCAGGAGAATGGAGTGGCCGATTCCCCTTTGCCGCCCGCAAAACGGCGCGGAGGAAGGCTATGAAGCCATTCAGCCTGTTGGATGTCGCAAAAAGACTCCGCGCTTGGTGGAGCGCTATGCGCGCTCATGCAAAAAGCCAAGGAGCGGCCGCGGGATCGAAAATGGCCGGCGCTGGCGATGCGATGGAAGACTCGGGCGCGCTTGAAGCGGAAAAGGAACGCGCGCGGTGGGCCGAATGGGCGATTGCCCTGCTGGACGAAAGCCCCGGCACGCTTGTGGCGCTTCGCGAGCGCGCGCAGCGTGATCCCGGCTCTTTGCGAAAACGCTTCCCGCAGGAAACGCTCGATTTGGCGCGGTGGAGCGGGCCGAGCGACCCTATGGACCTCGTTCGATGGGCCAGGGCGTTGCGAAACAAAAGCCCGTTGGCCGTGGCGGTTTTCGCGGGGAACGCGACGGCGGTGGAGTTTCTGGCTCCTGTTGGCGACATGGGGGAGAGAATCCAGGAAGATGGCGAGCCTCTTTTGTCTTGCGCCATCCACAGCGGCGTGTGGAAATGGCTGATCGATTGCGCGGACGTGAACGCAAAAGACATCCATGGGAAGACTGCGTTGATGGAGGCCGTGGCCTGTCGAGCGATGGACGCGGTCAACGCCTTGCTCGCCAAGCCAGAGTGCAACGCAGACGCGCGCGATCACAATGGAGACTCCGCCCTGAGCTTCGCCGTGAAGGCGGAGTCGGCGGAGATGGCCAAGCGATTGATCGCGGCCTCCGGACAAAAGAATCGGGAGCTCGCGTTCGAGGCGGCCGCCCAAAGGATGCGAAGCGCGGGGAGCGGAACAAGCCCCCATGGCTGGGCGTGCCTGGATCTTTTGTTGTCTTGCGTGAACGACGAGATGCGGGAGCCCGCGGTTCGTTGGGCCATGGCGATCACCAACACTCCATTGGCCAAGCGCTTGCCGACGCAATGGGCGCGAATGGAGGCCTCCATTTTGCGCGCTGAAATGGATGGCGTCTCGGGATCGGGCATTCAGGCCGGTCATGAAGAGGCCGCGGCGAGAGCGACCCCGGAGAATTCAGCCGAAGTGGCCCCGGGCATGGGCAAGGCGGGGGCGGGGGAAAGAGCAAAAGCATCCATGGCTGAAACCCCCGTCGACGACACGACCTCGGCTGAACAGGAAAAGGGCAAGCAGGCGGGCTCTGGCGCAAAGAATGCGAGGCGTTTGTGAAAAGAACAAAAGCAACGGTGGCCATGGAAGAGAAGAAATCGGCGGATCACGAGCGGTTAGCCGAGGCTTTGGTTGAGGAAACGCCAAAGACATTGGAGGTTTTGCGAAAAATAGCTGCCGAAAATCCGCGGTTGCTGCAAGAGCCATTTCCGGACGCAATGGCCCTCACCGAATTATCGGCCACAGACCCTGCGGCCGCGGACCGGTGGTCAAGCTGGGTTGGCTCGCGCCCTCCCCTGTTGGTCGCAATCGTGGCAAAAAACGCCGCAGCCGTTGAGTTTTTGGCGCCGATAAGCGACCTGTCAGAGCGAGCGGACCACGGGGAGAGCTTTCTGGCGCTGACAATCAAAAGCAAGGGGCGGCTTTGGCCGTTTTTGCTCGACCGGGCGGATGTGAACGCCAAGGATTGGAGGGGCAAGACGCCCTTGATCGTGGCGACCCGTTTGGCCAATTCAGAAGTTGTCAACGCGTTGCTGGCCAAACCCGAGTGCGACGCCGACGCGCGGGACAACGATGGGGAGTCAGCCTTGTGCGCCGCGGTGAGGGGCGAATCGGCCGAGTTGGTTCAGCGGTTGATCGCCGCGTCGGGCCAGCGAACCCGGGAGTTGGCGCTCGAAACGGCGGCGCGAAGGATGCGAAGCCGGGGAGAAGACGCAAGCCCGGAGAGTTGGGCGTGCCTGGATCTCTTGCTCTCGCGCGTGAGCGAAGAAGCGCGGGAGCCCGTGGTCCGTTGGGCCATGGAGATCGCCGGCGTGTCTTGGGCCAAGCGCTTGCCAGCGCAATGGGCGCGAGCGGAGGCGGGCGTTTTGCGCGCTGAAATGGATGAGGTCCATGAGGGCGGAAAAGGGCGAGAGGGCGCCTCCGGAGAAGCGGCTCGGGCCGAACCAAGCGCGACAAAGGCCGCGAAACCATCTGAAATCGTTGGCGACGATCCTTTGCCCACTGAACTGCAACGGAGCGGGAGACGGCTATGAGGGCGTCGCTCTGACTTAGGCAAGCCGACAGGCCCTCTCTCGTGATTCCATGATCGGACGAGAGAGGGGGGGCCTGCGACGGGGGTTCACATGCGACGGGCGCGGCGTCCGGGCGGGAGAGGCGTTCCGTTTGCGGCCGGGATCGGTTCAGCGCTCGTGGAGACGCTTTGGGCGCTGGCGTCTTTTTTAAGCGCGGCGATCTCGCCTTGCAGCACGATGCTTTCGGCTTCCGCGCGCCAGGCGGGACGGCGGGCGCCCAGCTCGTCCAAAGCGCTCACGCCCTTGGCGTTGGCGGCGGTCGCCGCGGACGGGATTCTTTGAATGATGTCCATGGCGCGTTTGGAGGTGCCGCGGCGGGCGAAAACAGCCACCGCGGTGTCGCCCTTGCGGTTGGCGGCCATCCAGTCGACGCCGTTGCGGTCGAGCCAGGCGATCACGGCTTTGGACTTTTCGTCTTTGCTCGAACTGTGCTTGGCCGCGGCCCAGTGGGCGGCGGTGTTGCCTTGGGCGTCAATATCCAGGAGGCTCCCGCCTCGCGCCAGGGCCAACTCAAGCATTTGGACGTTCAGGCTTTTCGCGGCCCAGTGGATGGGGCGAGAGCCGTTTTTGCCCGGAGCGTCCAAGGCTTGGCGAGCGGCGCCGGAGCGACCGGCCTCGATCGCCTGCAAAAAAGCCTGAACCGTGATTGAGGCCGTGGCGCTTTCGCTCTCCATCAGGAGCTGCAGGGGCGTGCGGCCTTTGTTGTCCGGGCGCGCGAAATCGACGCCCAATTGGGCCAGCAGGGCGAGTTCTGGGGCGTTTGCCTTTGAGCGAAGCGCGGCGTGCGCGACCCCATCCCCATGCCCCACGGCGCGGTTGTCTGGGCCAAGTTTGACGCCGGCTCGAAAAAGGCCCGCAAGGCCCTCCCTCATTCTCCAAGCGGACGCCGCGGCGGGAATGCTCCGTTGGAGCTCCGCGGGGCCCACGCGGGAAGGGTCCAGCCCCCTTTCGGCGGCCCACTCGAAGGGCGTCTTGTCCGGAGGGCAGCCAACGCGCTCCGAAAGCTCTGAATCCGTCCAGCCGCGCGCAAGCGACGCGTGCACCCATATCTCGCGCCCGGCGCCGGAAAGGCCTCCTCCGCGCATGGCTTCCTCGGCCATCACGGCGAGGCCGCCCTGCATGGCCAGGAGGGAGCACAAATGGATGGTCGCGAGTTCCGTGGCGGTGGGCGTCTCGGACCATTCGAGCTTGGGCAGCCCCGCTTTGACGGCCAAGGACCAGAGGTTCGCCTGTCGTTGCGCCACAGCGCGCAATCCGCTTGAAAATCCAGATTGCCGCAGGACGGCGAGCAAGAGGCTTTGGACGCGTTCCTGGGTCAGCCCATCCAGCCGCAAGCCGGCCGCGGCGCATTTTTCTGCGCCATCCGCGTCGCCGGCGGCCACGCAGCGGAAGAACCACTTTTCGCCCAAATCATCGGGGCGCGCGGCCAATTGGGCCAGGCGCCCGAGAGAGTCCGCGAGGGCGATCGCCGCGCTGATTTCGCGTCCGTCCGGGCCACGACGCATCGCTTCGTGCAGGCGGGCGTGCGGGTCGCATTCGACGCTGATCGCGGCCCACTCGGGGCGTTGGGCGAGAAGAGGGCCCAATCGAGCGGGCTCCTTCAAAAAGGCCTCGAAAATCGCCGGGTTTCGCGCCTCGTCGTTGGAGGCGTCGCCCCAAATGGCCCCGCTCTCGACGAGGGCCGCCACGATGGCGAAGTGCGGGGCGATGTTTTTCCACGAGGAAAAGGACTCCGCGCGCTCAAAGTAGCGCATGCGGGCCATGTCCTCTGCGGTGGCGCAAGCCGCCGAGCGCTCGATCCGATCGCGCAAGCCGCGCCATTCGGCCGATTCATTGGGGAATCTAACCGGGGCGTGCCCAGTGAGTTTTTCGGCGTCGCGCGCGAGCGGGGCGCAAAAATCGGCAAGCGACATCGGGCCGAAGGCGCGCAGGAAATCCGAAAGCGCCGAGAGCGACTCGGTGTGGGGCAAGGCGTTCGCTGGCGCGTCGTTTGGCATGGCGTGCAATCTGAAAAGGCTGAGAAAAAAGGGCGGGAGGAGCCATGCCGCAGAGGCGGCGAACAAAGAAAGCCGGAAAACACCCTGCCGGTTCATTGCTGCGCGCCGCCATCGCTTCGAGCATCGGCTTCATTGTCCCACAAGGGAGGGCCGCGGCGCAACTGCGCCAAGCCCTCCCCTTCTCCAAGCCACGCCTCTTGCGCGCGCGCAGCATGCCAACGGGGCAGGCGAAACCCAATCAGCACAAAGCGCCGCCGGCTCGCGTCTTGCAGGTGCCGGACGCGGCCCAATCGACTCGGCCGCCGGAGAGGGCAGGGGTGAGCACAAAGGTTTCCGCGTTGAGCCCAGATGTGGATTGCGCTGTCGCGGTGATGACGCCAACGGCGTCATAGGAGACGCTGGCCGCATATTTGGTCGGGGGCGAGCAGCCGGTCGTCGCGGGCCCCACGCACGGGAGATTGGCGAATGTGGTGGTTGACCCGGGGGCGGCCAACGCGCTGGACAAAAAAGGATTGGACGCATTCACGTACCCGCTGACTTGCGACAGGGGCCAAGTGCCTAGATTGGGAAAGCACACGCTGTCCGACTGCTGCGCCATGCAGACGTTTCCGCCTCCGATGTCTTTGACGTAAAAAAGCCCCACGTAGCTGGGAGCCGATCCCGTGGCGATGCCAGCGGCGGTCGTGGGGTTCGTCGCTGAGCTCGCAAAGGCGTACAAGAAGGCCCATAACGCGCCCTCATTGGCGTTGTTGGGCGTGGGCGTGGAAGAGGCGACCAGGGCGCCCGCGGTGCCCGTGGTCGAGACCAAGCTGATCGCCGAGCCCGAAACGCAATCGCCCGCCACCGCGCAGGCAGAGATGGCCGTTTTGGTGGGGCCGGTGGCCAGCACGACTTCGCTGAATTTGGAGCGCAAGGTGTAGTTGTTGTAAGCCGGAAGCGCCACAGCCGCCAAAATCGAAATGATCGCGACCACGACCATGAGCTCGATCAAGGTGAAGCCCGCGCGGTTTTTGTTTTTCATGAATATTCTCTCAGGGTTTTTGATTGTTGTTTGGATTGTTTTGGGGGCCTTTTCGGCTCTCCCATTGTTTTTGTTTTCAGCAGGCCAAAGCTTCTGCGGTTTGTGAAATAAGAAACGATTTTTTAGGTTTGGCCCCTCCGTTTTTTAAAACCGACGACGCATGAAAAAAGGTCTCCTCGCTGCATAAGGGGAGTCCGCAAAGGCATTTTCTCTAATCCATGAAAAGCCGCAAGCAAGGCGAAAGCCTCTGATCGGAAGAAATTATTCCCAGTGATTTTTAAGAGATCAGCGGTCGTCGCCAAATTCGGATATCTCAATTCCGGCGTTTGAAAAACTGTTTTTTTGAAGAAAAAACGGTCCGGGTTTTTAAAGCAAAAAAAAGCCCCTTCTAGACAAGAAGGGGCTTGCGGAGCGCTTTTGTGAAACAGCTTTTTGGATTTTGCGTTTTTCTGTTTCGCCTTGTCGGGCGCCCAAGGGCAAAGCGCCGCCGAATCACGATTTGCGCGTGCCAGAAACGGCCCAAATCCTCTGGCGGGAACTCTTGAAACGGCTTGGCGACGCGAGAGTCCTTGGGTTTGGCTGGCGCCCCCCACGCTCAGTTTGCCATTGGGCTTTCCATGAGCATTTGCGCCCGACAAATGGCGCGATAAACCAATGCTCCGACAACGCCTGCCGCGCCGAACGCCGCACAACCCCAAACGACAGCGCCAGAGCCAGCCCAATCCACGGGAAAGCGCTCGGCGGCCATCAGAGGCCAAAATCGCGTAAGAAATTTGACAAAACAAAAAATAGTTGACCCACAACAAAAAATGGGGGTATGATCGGCCCATGAGAAAACCCCAAGCCCCAAAGATCAAATCCAGCAAGGCGGAGAAGAACAAAATGCCACCGCGCAGCCTCACGCGCACGATGCCGAGGAATTTGATTCCCGCGCTGTGGGCGTTGGTTTTCCACGGGCAAGACATTTTCAACGCGGTCCTGTATCTTTTGCGGCAAATCGCTTTCGCCTACGACAAGGAAAAGCCAGCGAAAGAAGAACCCGTCAGCCTAAAAGACGCGACAGAGACAGAGACAGAGACTGGGGCTGGGACCTCGGATTCGGCCGCGAAACAGAAGAAAAGCGTCTATGTCCGCCGACCCGACCACCTGCTCAAGCCCGAGCTCCTGGCGGCGTTCACGATCGCCCGAAACGCCTTCAACGCGGAAATCCCCGCGGTCAACGCCCTGCGCCAGGCCACCCACGGCAAAGCCGTGGAAGAGGAAGAGGCTGAGCGCGCCCTGGCCAAAGAGAAAAACATCCCCCGCGAAGACAAAGAAATCGCCGAGCCCAAGCTCCGCCCGTTGCTGACGGACCGAGTCGAGGGCCTTTGGGGCGCCCTGTTGGACCAGCAGGTGCTCGAGGCGGTCCTGAAAAACTGGCCCGACGCCTTCGCCAAGGCTCCGAAGGCCGCCGGCGCGGCGCAAGCCGCGCTCCAAACGCAAAGCGAGCTCTTCGTCGTCGCTCAATCCCTGGCGCCGAGCGGCCCAGAAGACTCCAAGGCCCGATCAAAGAAAGGCGGCCCCAAGAAAACTCGCCAACGAAAGCCTCGG
>Ga0209888_1000385_pt1 | contig 23225 bp, 23 predicted proteins | sample OrgsoiDNA_201059_FD_185807 | JGI IMG/M metagenome (GOLD analysis project Ga0209888, IMG submission 185807) | Permafrost soil microbial communities from the Arctic, to analyse light accelerated degradation of dissolved organic matter (DOM) -... | ecosystem: Environmental > Terrestrial > Soil >...
GGTACAGATACACTTTTTCGACTTTGGCATCGGGTCGCATCATGGCGAGCTGGCTCCTGAGAGAATCGGGAGCACAGCATCCGGGATCAGCCAAGCGCTTTAAATGTGGGGTTTATGGAGCGCTTACCGACAGTCGCAGTATCGCCCAGGCTGTTTGCAATGAATCGCGACTTTTCGATGGGCACACAAGCAATCCCCCCTGGGGGGTGTTCGAGAGCACCCCCCTTCAAGCTAATGAAGAAGTCCTCCATTTCGTTTCGGGATCCGGCACAGCTATCGTTGAAGGCAAGACATACAAGCTCGAGCCAGGTGCAACGCTGTTCTTGGGCCCTCACAATTCGCACACCCCTAATCAACGATGGTGCTGAAGAACTGCATTGGGTCTAGGTTATGGTGCCCAGTGGACTGAGACATCTTTCGTGAAATTGACCGAACTAGAAAACATGGCAAGGAGGCACCTGAGGTCCCTTCGACCGCCCTGCAAATATCAAGAAAATAGAGGCAAACAGTGTGTTTGCCTTTACCAAATTTTTAGTGCTTAAAATATCTCGGATCGCTTAATACTAATGATCAAAAAAGGGCCCGGGGCAGATAGCTGCAAGCCGGGCCCACTACCGTTCCTTTCCTTACCCACACTGAAAGGATACGGTAGTGGACTTCAACCCGGACAAGCCAGATGCGAACACGCTTCATTGAGCAATGGAACAGTTCTAATACAGCGCACTGAAAGAAGAAACAAAAAGCAAAATCACCGCTTCAACATCAAGATGGCGTAGCTAATGTTATTAGTTACCCTGCACAACCAATCACGATACAAAACTGTTGCCGGGACTCTTTAATCCAAGGAGCTCCCTTAAAGTGCCACCCTCATACTCCTCGCGGAAAACTCCCTTACGTTGAAGCAAAGGAACAACACTGCGAGAAAACCTTTCGAAATCAACCGGCAGGAATGGAAACATAAGATTGTAACCATCCACAGCGTTTGCCTCATACAACTCGGAAAGCTGCTCGGCAACATGCTCAGCGGAACCTATCACCAGCCAAGTACTGGAGCTTTTCAAAAGTAGCCGTCCTAACTCTCGAATAGACAAAGTAGGGTCGTACTTCTTGATTAGAGCCAACTCTGTGCGAATGCCATCGAACTGAGACTCGTCTGGCAATGGAGGTAAGGGCTCGTCCGCAGAAAGCTCGGTTAAATCAAGACGTGTATAGCTTGATACAAGGTCAATCGCGAGAGCATCAATGACCAAACTATCCACCAAGCGTTGACGTAGCTCTGCTTCAGTTTCATCGTATAAAACGACAGGCAGCACACCGGCAATAATTTTCAAGTCACTCGGGGCCCTGCCCTGCAACGCAAGCCGATGATTCAGATCGGCCCTATAAGCCAAACCCTCTTCAACAGTTTTCAGGAAGCAGAAATGAACGTCTGCATGAGCGGCCGCTAAATCCTTGCCGGCTTCAGAGGATCCAGCTTGTGCCAGTACGGGATGACCCTGCGGCGAACGAGGGACATTGAGAGGGCCACGCACGTTGAAATGCTCACCCTTGTGATCAATGGCATGAATCTTCGAAGGATCTGCAAAGTCAGCAGTGAGTTTGTTGAACTCTAAAGCGTCATCCTCCCAAGAGTCCCAGAGCTTTTTGACAACGCGGATGAACTCATCTGCCCGTTCATAGCGATTGCCATGCTTTGGCACCGCAGGCAAACCGAAATTAGCGGCCTCCTCTTCCAACCAGGAGGTGACAATATTCCAGCTGGCTCGCCCACCACTGAGATGATCCAAAGATGCGAAGTATCGTGCAGTGTTAAAGGGTTCGTTATACGAAGTTGAAGCCGTCCCCATCAGGCCAATGTGGTCGGTAACCGCTGCCAGGGCGGACAAGAGCGTAATAGGCTCCAAACGAGGATTGGCATAGTGCCTCAAGCCACTGGCTGTGTCCCAGACAGCAACGTGATCAGCAATGAAAATCGCATCAAATTTTGCCGCTTCGGCTTCTTGAGCCAGTTTTTTATAGTAACCAAGATCAAATATTTCTTTTGTTGGAGATAACGGATGACGCCACGAAAACCGGTAATCTCCCTGCGGATTAAAGAAAAATAAATTGAGAATCATACTTTTTCTGGACATGACATCCTCCATGCAACACATAAAATTACATTGATAGCTTGAGCGTCGATATTTAGTTGGCGACTTTAACGGTGTTTTTAGCCACCCATTGTTCAGCGACTTTCGCAGGATCTTTGTGATCAATGTCGACTAAGCGATTGAGTTCCTTGAGATCATCGTTCGTTAGCTTTTGAGATACGTCATCCAACGCTTTGACGACTACTGGATCTAGCGATGATTTTCGGATGAGTGGAGCAATGTTTTGAGGTGGTTGTTGATGGCGGTCATCCTCTAAAACAACCCAAGATTCTTTTGCCAATATTCCTTGCGAGGATACAACCGTAGCGACATCGATAGCGCCTGAGTTAAGCGCTAAACGAGTCAGCGGCCCGCCCATATCGAGTGATTTAACCAACTTGAAGTCGATACCATATACAGCTTTCAATCCAGGTAGACCTAAAGCCGACGTGGTCACTTCAGGAGGGCCGCCAAGAGTCAGATCTTTTGAAACGGCTGCCAGGTCTGATAGTGTGTGGAGGCCATACTTGTCTGCGGTTTTCTTTGTAACTGCCCAAGCGGTCGTAGAACCCGCAGACGAGGGCTCAAGCAATTTCAGACCTTCCGGCAATTTTTCGTGCAGTGCGCTTACGATATCTTTCTGATCAGTAAGTTGTGTTTTGCGATCATGAAAGCTGAGCAGTGACCCTATATACTCTGGAGCCACATCGATATCCCCACCTTCCAGAGCTTTTGCAATGATCTGACGGTTCCCCAGGTTAAGCCTCGTTGCAACTTCGATACCTTGCGCCCTCAATGCGGAGGCGTAAATATTTGCCAAGATAGATTGTTCCGAAAAATTCGCACCTCCCACTGTAATAGATTGTGCGTTAGCGATTGTGCTGGCAGCGAGTAAGCTCAATCCCAGCAAAATAGAAGTTGATGAAGCACTCAAATAACCGGACAGCATTTTAATTTTCATCTTAATATCAGCCTCTATATACAACACTATTTAATCAAACCAAAGACCATTAAACGTCGATGTTTTATGGTAGCGCTTCACCTGGCCGCACTTTCTTCATGATGCGTTTTTCTACACTGGAGCAAACCGTTTCACTCACAATTGCGAGAGTTGAAACAACCAGCGCACCACTAATAATCTGGGGCGTATCATTCCGACCAAGACCATCAATGAGAAACCTGCCTAAGCCTCCAAAACCTGCGTAAGCGGCAATAGTCGCTGTTGCAATAAGCTGTACCAACGCCGCACGAAATCCGGCAAAAATCAATGGGAACGCCATGGGCAATTCAACCTGGAGGAAGATTTGCCATCTCCGTAACCCCATCGACGCAGCCGAAGACCTCAACGTCGACTCCACTTGCTGAATCCCAACAATTGTATTGGTTAATATAAGCGGCACACTCATAGCCACTAAAGCAAAAATGACCGTAACCGTGTCATACCCGATAACCATGATTGCAAGTATGACGACCCCGAGGGATGGCAATGCCCGACCAACATTAAATATCCCCATGGCGACCTGCGCGCCCTTACGGTAATTAGCCAGAAGCACACCTAACGGAAGAGCAATTACGCTAGCAATGACAATACTAAGAGACACATAATAAATATGTTCTTGAAGCCTACTCAGCAAACCTTCTGCGCCGAGCCAGTTTTCGGGTAGCGAAAACCATTGCCAGACATCCCTAAAAATACTCATTATCGTACCCACGGAACTAGAACTTTATCTACGACATAAAACAGAAAATCAAAAGTCAAGGCCAACAGTACTGTTAGGACTAAACTAACCACCACAGGCGTCGTAAAACTCAAGGTGAGACCAGTTACAAATAATTGCCCCAGACCTCCTTGACCTATTACAGCCGTGACGGTGACTAGTCCAACCAACATGACTGCTGTAGTTCGCAAGCCGGCCAAGAGGGATGGAATGGCGAGTGGCAACTCAACCCCAATAAATCTTTGTACCCGCGTATATCCTAATGCACGAGCCTCCTCTAAAACATCTACAGGAGCACTTGCAATCCCGATCAAAACGTTTTGCATAATGATCAACAGTGAATACAAACTTAAACCAATGACAGAAGTGGTCTTAGTCAACCCGGTAAATGGCATCAACAAAATAAATAGCGCCAGGGACGGAACGGTATATAAAACCCCACTAATGTAGATTAGTGAGCGTGCCAGCGCGGGCTTCCATAAAGCAAGAAACACCATCGCGCTTGCCAAGACCATCCCTAACGACAAACCCAATACAACCAACTGGACATGATCAATTAAAAAGCCAACAATCTGCTGCCAGTTATCGTTTATCCAAGACCAATCAATCATTGTATGCTCTCTAGGGGGCTATCATTTAGTGCTTTGTAAAGGCTACTTATGGAAATGCAGCCCTCATACTTCCCCCTCTGATCGACACGAACCACTATGCCGTTTGGTGTGCTGAGTATCTTTACCAACGCGTGATGTAATGACTCCTCGCCAGACACAAGAGTTAGAGTTGGAGCGGGAAATTCTCGTTCACCAACCCACTTTAACGGCTCAAATCTTTCATTTAGCAGCAATTCAAAGCTACTATCAATTTCGGCCTCTTTATCGAACTCTGCGACTACACCACCAGCCTTAACCAAAGCCACACTACGTCGCTGCAACTCAGAGACCTTCATCAAGGTTAGTCTTTTCAGGGATGGATCTTTCCCAATGAATCTTTTCACAAACTCGCTGGATGGATTTGCAAGGATATTTTTTGGCGAGTCTATCTGAACCAACTTCCCTTCTTCCTCAAATATCGCTATTCGATCGCCCAACTTTATTGCCTCCTCCATATCGTGCGTGACCATTACGATCGTTTTTTTCAAACGCCGCTGGAGTGCGATTAACTCGTCCTGCAATCGTTCTCGAATAACTGGATCAAGCGCAGCAAATGGCTCATCCATCAATATGACAGGCGGATCTGACGCAAGGGCCCTTGCAAGAGCAACACGGCTTTGCTGACCTCCTGACAATTGATTTGGGTATCGAGTCAAAAACTCTGGGTGTAGGCCAACCAATGAAATCAGTTCGTTTACCCGCTCCTGAATTCTCTCTTTACCCCAGCCCAGAAGCCGTGGAACCGCGCTTATATTTTCTGCGACTGTTTTATGAGGAAATAAGGCTGCGTTCTGCATCATGAAACCTATGCCACGGCGTAACGCAACCACATCGACCTCGTGTGTTGCCGTTCCATTGACACTAATACGACCACTATCCTGAGCGTCAAGCCTGTTAATCATCCGTAAAATCGTGGTCTTGCCACACCCACTTGGGCCGATAAATACGCAAATTTCCCCCTTTGCAATATGTAGACTTAAATTACTTACAGCAGGATTATCTTTGCCTTTGTGGTACTTTCTAACAGCTTCAAAACGTATCATTTGAATCACCCGGATCAGTTTGTATAGAAGTGCGTTTACCATCACTACTCGGTTGGATGACGGGGACAGTCCACAGGTGTGATCAAATTCCTGTTAAAAAGCCGCAGGTAGCCAGGAATCACATAACCATTATTTCGAGCTACCCAATGCGAACGCCTTGACCTATAAACTCGCGGCAAGTAATACCAAGGCAGACCGGGAAGATCATGATGAACCAGATGGAGATTGTTATTTAGAAAAAGCCAATTCAACGGTGCTGATGATTCGTTAATTACTGTCCTGTGCTCCGCTCGATCTGCTGGGCGATGTTCATAAAAAGATCTGACCATCCCTACAGACAATGCTGGAATTGAAACACAAAGCACGTACTGGCTTGCACTGATCGCGCTAAAACAATCGACTGCCGCCAAGACCATGCCAAGACTTATTACATGGCCTACCCACATCTTCAACCCACTGCAATTGTTTTTTAGAGATCGATTTATCTCCGCTTTAACAAGCGCCAACATCGCAAGAGGCGCCCCAATCACCAATCGGCCTATCAGTGTCTTGTTCGCCCACAACGATAACTTGATATACCCAGGCGCACGCACCCAAAACTCTTTTGTAACATATCGGCTTTCTGGATCAACGCCTGGAACAGTTAACATTTCATCGTCGTGATGTGCTAAGTGGGAGTCTCGATAAAGTGTATAGGGGTACCAAACGGCGAATGGCAAGTGCCCTAAAATTTTATTGACCAAGGGCCAACGCGTGGGATGCCCATGGATGAGTTCATGTTGGATAGACATCCAAAGTGTTATCAATGGAATCAAGAGAAGAATCGTAGTTACTTCTCCCAGCGTATCACCTGAAAACACAACCCACAGCCAAGCAAAGTAAAACCCGATCAGCAAGAGCCACGTAGGCCATTCAGTTTTGCTAGTCATCGAATTGGCCAATTTAACAATTTCGGCCCGATGAGCTTCATCCAAATAATTTGGCATTTTTTGAGCTATAAAAAAATATTGGCTTTTTGGATATCGCCCTTTTACTTCCGCAGTTCGCAACACTATCGCTTGGAAAAGAAATTATTCTTAGAGGCGATTTGAATTTGAGCGTCTATGCACAACCAAACCAGGCTGCACACAAGATAAATGCGGCGTAATGACGTATCTACGCTGGGGTCGACGAGAGTCGATTCACATGGCGTAGTAGAGAAAGGACAAACCTTCGCTAACCGCACTGGAAGCTTCGCTAACAGCCTGACAAGGAATAGGTTTGCTAGGAATAAGTTGGGAAGTGACAGCTGAGTCAAATACAACGCTGTCTTTAACCGCGCAGAGGATCATAGTACGAGCCCTGCCATAAGGCAGAGCTTCAAAGCTGATCTGGAGAGTTCCGGCGCTAGACATAGTCGTACCATAGAAACAGGGTTGAACAATATCCGGCTGTCCGGTGAAGGCAATCTAGCACACTGCCTAATACGATCAAATAATAAAAATGCCTATATTTATTCCTTTTCGGAATAAGCCATTTGACTAACAATGGCTTTTTTGTGAGGCCGTTTAACGACCACATATCATGCGTGCTGTATGAATCCTCCGCTTAGCTGACCTGCTCCGCCGTGATTGCGGCCGGCACTCTTCGCCGATATGAGAATGTTCAACGATTGTGGTCGTGGCACAGGTACACGACCAATCAAACACGCGAATGGAGTACAACTTCAAATGCGAGACTGCAGTGCGTCGAAATCCATACCGGTCAAAAGCTCGCTATCGCGCCACAGTTGCTGCGCAACATCATCACGGCGCGCAAGCTCTGATGGTTCCGGCCACGTCAGCTTGCCTCTTACCAGAGACGCATACAGACGTCCTTTTGGCAGAACAATTCGGCCCAGCGCAAGATCAGCCAGGACTTCTCCTGCTTGAATACGCATAACCTCTGCAAAGTAAGGACTCAACGCCATGGCTGGCCCCGGAAGTGCCCCCGCCGGTAAATTGCGCCCGAGACCGGTGCCGGGGGTATAGCCCGGGTTATACGCCATAACCCGCAATCGGCGTGCGCTAACTTCGGTAGACGCAGCGAAGGCTCTTGCCGTCAACAGATTGCACAGCTTCGAAGTCGCATAGGCGCGAAATCCCGACTCGAAAGCAACACTGCCTTCGACCCTTTCTCAAGGTCGCAATACGCCAGTTGTCGTGCATCAACAAACGGAAACGGGGCCACCGGACTGAACATCGGATCGTGGGTATTACTGGTGGTCAGCACCACAATGGCATTTCGCGCCAACGACGGCGAGAGAAGACGTAACAGTAGATAGTGCCCCAGGTGTTCGCCAATGGCTGCTGGGAAACCCGCAGCACTTTCTGAATTACGCCATGGCCGCCGCCAAGCTGGCGCTGGACCGAGCCAGTGGAGTCCTTCAGCCGCGAAGCGTGAGCGCTCCTTGATCGACGCACCATTGAATTGGTCAGTATGTTGATTGGTGCTGTCCCAGAAGAACTGATCTATCAGGTATCCGTGAGTAGCGTGAATTTTGACGGTGTCGAATCCCAGCTTTTTGGAGTCCACGGCGGCTTTAGCAAAGGCAGCGTTGGTGTCAGCGATGTCTTCTTCGCTCATGACGTCGCCTCTAGGCGTCTGAGGGGCTTTGAATCCCACTGTTCAGCGTCCAGTCGGTTGAGTCACTGGCAACTGATCCAGCGTGCTAAATCTGCGGCCCCATCTTGCCGCCAGACTGATGAACGCCATCAATTACATCTTTCCAACCTGCTAGGGTCTCTTCGCCGTGGAAAAGAGGGATGCCTGGTTCATTGCGTGCACCGGGACGATCAATCGCAGTGGGGCTACGGACAGAATCAATTCAACTTCATTCTCGGCGCGTCTACGGTCATAGGCTGCGATGTCATCATTAGGCACGCCCCTCTGGTGCAAATGAGCGGGTCATCGGAGCCATAACGATACGATTTTTCAGCGTCAAGAATTTATGTGTGAACGGTCAAAAAAGAGTTTCACGAAGCTTGTAGAACTCATTGTGAACGGTTCCATTTGTCGGTAGGTGTACCAAATCGTTCAGGTCAGCTACGGGTTTTGATGAATTTGCCTCTTTGCTACTTGAAAACGGGTACAGACGCTGAATCGTGAGGCTTTTTCAGGTACTCCCGCAGCCGAACGCCAATTTCTGCAATTTTAGCCTCCCCTACACGCAAAGCTTGCGGATTGGTATGCACGGAGTAGTTGCCCAGAGCGAGGTCATACGGGTGAGGTGCCCCGGAACCGATCACGAAAACCGTGTCGTTGTGCGGGGCCTTCAGCGAAACGGCACCGCTACCGGGTTCGAAGATAACCATTTCACCCGCTGTGACTATCCCAGGCGCGGAAAGAGCACCTCGACTAACACTCAACCACAATGACTCGTGCCCCTCGGGAGGCACATAGGTCCAGGATTCCCCAGCACGCAGCGTGACCAGCAAGTAGTTCATTCCGGCAGGGGCGCGGACCGGGCTTTGGACACCTTCATACGTTCCAAGAATCACGCGCGCCGACCCCACTTCTGGCATCACGCTTGATTCCAGGTATTGGCTGTCGACACTGGCGTTTTCCAACTCGGGTGGTAGAGCCACCCAAAGCTGAAAGCCTTGAATCCGCTTCGAAGTACCTACCGACATTTCTTTCCCGTGCCAGACCCCACCGCCCGCACGCATCCATTCGACACCACCGTAATCGATCATCCCTGTACCCGATCCGGCATCGTCGAAGCTCAAATTGCCTTCGGTAATGAGGGTGATGGTGGCGATCCCCGAATGTGGGTGCATTGGCATGCCATGAATGAACGAACTTTCACCTTCAAACAGGTCAAGGAAAACAAAAGGCTTGATCAGGTGACCCAGATCGGAAGGACTCATCAGCCGGACAATAGCGCCATTTCCGCTACCAGTAGTGCGGTAGCTGATTGCGCGGTGGGCAACGCTTTGGTGTTTAGAGCCGATGCCAACGGGAGGTTGTTGCTGAAGGGACATAATGATTACTCAAAGGAAGTTGAAGGACATCACGCCACGACGCAAGAACAAGACCACGGTATGGCGCTGTGCAGAAAAAGATGAGCGAGGTGAACCATCAGCCGTTCGGCTTTCATGGTGCGCCAGGCATGGCGGGTTGCGTGCAAGCGCAACCAGCTTGGGTGTGGTGGCCACGCTGGTGACTTGGAGGTGCAAGTCCTCTACACACCAGGCAAGGGGAAGTGTTAGCCAGAGGCAAGGGTGTCGCGGGTGACTGCGAATCTGAAAGAAGCCCGAGGCAAAAAGCTGGCCTAAGTGGATTAGGCTGCGTAGCGGGGTAAGGTGGCAATGATTAGCAAAGCCCATACTTGCACGGAACGCTGTGACGTAGATCCGACAGGCATAAGCAGGAAGGTCACCCGCAGGGTGTGCACGCCGTCGACATTCTCAAGCCCAAAGGCCGGAGAAGACAGCTGGGTATCCCCTGCGTCGTGGACCGCTTGATCCTACAGGCACTGCTGCAACAGCTCATGCCGATCTTCGATCCGCTGTTCTCGGCCGATGTCGTGATACGCATCGGTCCCATGAAAGCGTCGAGTCTGGTTCAACGTCGATTGGGCGAAAGCCGGATGATCGCAGTCGCTTCCCCCGGGTATATCGCGGGCGTTAGCCGATGTCCCTCCAAGGCTGCGCGCGTCTTCGCTCCTCGCCCGGTCTGAAGCGCACTGGCAACGTGCGCGCCAAGACGCGCACCTTGGGCAATGCTTACTCGGCACTTCTATCGTTATGGCTAGAGACGAATTGCCGAAAGCGTTCAGTGGGCAAGCCTTCGAATAGCTCCGTTGGCGTACCCTGCACATCGATCAGGCCGCCGTGCATGAACACCACCCGATTGGACACGTGCCGGGCAAAGCCCATCTCGTGCGTGACCACCAGCATGGTGCGGCCTTCTTCGGCCAGAGAGCGCATCACCCGCAGCACCTCGCCAACCAGCTCAGGGTCAAGGGCCGAGGTCGGTTCGTCGAACAACATGACTTGTGGATTCATCGCCAGCGCGCGCGCTATCGCCACGCGCTGCTGCTGGCCACCGGACAAGTGCGCGGGGTAATAGTCGCGGCGATCGTACAGGCCGACCTTGTGCAACAGGGCGTCAGCTTCCTCGATACATTCGGCACGGGAGCGTTTGAGAACCCGCATCGGGCCCTCAATGATATTTTGCAGCACCGTCATGTGCGACCAGAGGTTGAAGCTTTGGAATACCATTCCCAGGCAGCTACGCATGCGTTCAACCTGGCGGCCGTTGCTCGGGGTCTGGCGGCCGTCGGCATGCTGCTTCATTTCGATCACTTCACCATTGACGCTAATGATGCCTTGATCGGGCGTTTCCAGAAGGTTGATGCAACGCAGGAAGGTACTTTTTCCGGATCCACTGGCGCCGAGGATCGAGATCACATCGCCCTTGTGGGCTTCCAGAGAAATGCCCTTGAGGACATGTGCGCTGCCGAAGGACTTCTGAATGTTAGTTACCGACAAGGCTGAAGCGGGCTGAGTGCTCATGGCATGCTCCGTATCAAATCAAGAATGGGTAGGCAGCGAAGGGCTGGCTTTTTTGATGGCGTCGACTGGCCGCTCACGCAAGTGCGGCGAGAGGCGATATTCGAGCCAGGCGACAGCACGCACGACCAGGAAATTCAGCACCAGGTAGATCAAGGCCGCGCAAATGAAAACTTCCATCGTGCGATAGGTGCGCTGGATGATCTGTTGCGCGACGCCAGTGACGTCCCAGACAGTCACCAGGCTGGCCAGCGCCGTAGACTTGACCAGCAAAATGGCCTCGGTGGAGTAGGCCGGCAGGGCCTGGCGCAGGGTAACCGGCGCAATGATCCGGCGTAGCAGATCCCAGGGCGACATGCCCACGGCCTTGCCCGCCTCAATCTGCCCCTGAGGCACGCTGAGCAGCCCGCCGCGAATGATTTCGGCGGTGTAACCGGCGGTACACAAGGCCAGTGAAACCACCGCGCAGCCATAAGGCGACCGAAGCAGTACCCAGGCGAAGCTGTCGCGAATGGCCGGGAACTGGCCCAGCCCGTAGTAAATCAGGAACATTTGAATCAGCAGCGGCGTACCGCGAAACAACATGATGTAGAACCGCGCTGGGTAGCTGAAAAACCACCAGCGGCTGACCCGCAGGCTGACAATGCCGACAGACAAGGTCAGGCCGATCACCAATGAGCCGAAAAACAGCGTCAGCGTGGTAGGCAGTGCTGCCAGCAGCTTGAGCATGGTGTCCGCGAGGAACGGAAAATCGATCATAAGTGTCGCTCCCGACTCGAACTAGACTGGGCTGCGCTGCCGCGTACGGCGCACACGAGCTTCAGCTATATGGAAAAGCCGACCGGACAGGCCAGTGAGAATGAGGTACACAGCACCCCCGATGATGTAGAACGTGAAATATTGACGAGTGGATCCGGCCGCGACCTGACTGGCACGCATCAACTCCACCAAACCGATGACTGAAATCAGTGCGGAGTCTTTCAGGCTCATTTGCCAGACATTACCCAGTCCGGGCAGCGCGAATCGCAGTACCTGAGGTACCAGAATCCGTTTGAAGCGCATCGCTCGGGTCATGCCGATGGCCAGCCCGGCTTCCAGTTCGCCTTTGGACACTGCGAGAAAAGCGCCTCGGTAGACTTCGGCTTGATAGGAGCCGGAAATCAGCCCGACCGCCAACGCCCCGACCAGAAAAGGCGGCACGTCGATATAGCCTTCACCGCCGAACCAGTGGCCAACCGCTGTTACCACACTGGCTCCACCAAAGTAGAACAGGTAGATCACCAGCAACTCGGGGATCCCCCTGAACAGTATCGAATATAGATCCCCCAGCCAGCGCAAACCGCGCTGACGGGATAGCTTGGCAGCAGCGACCAGGCTGCCAAATACCGCCCCCACCAGCAGGGCTGCCAGGGTCAATATCACGGTCATGCCCGTTGCCTGGAGCAGCGCCATTCCCCAACCTGAGTCACCAAAACTGAGTAGCTGCAAGAGGTTCATAGAGCGTCCCACTTAGGAAAAGGGTTAAGCAGCCCGGCAGCCTTCACGGTGCCGGGCCATTCAGAATCATTGCTTAGGGGTAAGGTCTGCCTTGAACCACTTCTCGCTCAGTTTCTTGATCGTACCGTCAGCCATGGCTTCCTTGAGGGCTGCGTCGAACTTGGCTTTGAGCTCAGTGTCTTTCTGACGGAAGCCCAGCGCTTCGCCTTCACCCCAGATCGGGCCTTTGATGACCGGACCGGTAAAGACCAGCGGTTTGTTCTCAGGCTTGTCCATGACCGAGTTGAAGAAGGTCACGTCATCGAACGCTACGTCGATACGGCCGGCAAGCAAATCGAGAATGGCTTCGGCTGAGCTGCCGTACTCACGAATGGTCGCCACATCCTTGAAGTTCTGATCAATGAATGAGGTGTAAATGGTGCCCGAGGCGATACCAATGGTTTTGCCCTTGAGTGCCTTGCGCTGCTCTTCAATGCCGGCGCGTACTTCCTTGGCATCGGTGCCCAGGGTGATGGCGGCGTCGGCACCGGTTTTGCCCGGCAACAGATCGGCTTTGAGCGCGACGAAACTGGCCGGTGTCTGGGCGTAAGGTGTCGAGAAGGCCATGACTTTCTGGCGTTCCTCGTTGATGACGATGGCGTCCATCAGTACGTCGAATTTACCGGCATTGAGGCTGGCGATCATCCCGTCCCAGTTCTGTACGACGATGTTGCACTTAAGCTTCATGCGCGGACAGATGACATCCATCAGCTCCGGTTCGAAGCCGCCGATTTTTCCACCTGGGAGCGTCAGGTTCCAGGGTTCATAGGCGCCCTCGGTCGCAATATTCACCGAGGTCCATTCTTTGGCCTGCAGTGCCGGAGCACAGGCCAGAACCGTTGCACTGAGCACTACAGAACCCAACCAGCTTGATTTCTTCGACATCTTGATACTTCCTGCCTAATCAATGGAGTGTTGCGAACTGATCCGGCTCAGGCCGAATCTCCAATGCTTGTCCGCACAATGGTTCTTGTGCGGACAAGACAAAACCACAAAAGCCAATCGTCAGTTAAACCGGTTAATTCGTACCCATAATGGTTTCAGCCTGAACAGCTGTCCCAGCCCCATGTGCCCCTGGCCGACCGATCAACCGGTAATCATCGGCAGGTTCAGGCCCTGTTCCTTGGCGCAGTCGATCGCGATCTGGTAACCCGCATCGGCGTGACGCATGACGCCGGTCGCCGGGTCGTTGTGCAGCACGCGAGCAATACGCTCGGCCGCTTCGTCAGTACCGTCGCAGACAATCACCATGCCCGAGTGCTGGGAGAAACCCATGCCGACGCCGCCGCCGTGGTGCAGGGAAACCCAGGTCGCACCGCTCGCCGTGTTCAGAAGAGCGTTGAGCAGTGGCCAGTCGGACACAGCGTCGGAACCGTCCTGCATCGATTCAGTTTCGCGGTTCGGGCTGGCGACCGAACCGGAGTCCAGGTGGTCACGACCGATCACGATTGGCGCGGACAATTCACCGCTGCGCACCATTTCGTTGAACGCCAGGCCCAGCTTGGCGCGCAGGCCCAAACCAACCCAGCAGATACGGGCCGGCAAACCCTGGAAGCTGATGCGCTCGCGGGCCATGTCCAGCCAGTTGTGCAGGTGGGCGTCGTCCGGGATCAGCTCTTTGACTTTGGCGTCAGTCTTGTAGATGTCTTCGGCGTTGCCCGACAGTGCAGCCCAACGGAATGGGCCGATGCCGCGGCAAAACAGTGGACGGATGTAAGCCGGTACGAAGCCTGGGAAGTCGAATGCGTTTTCCACGCCTTCTTCCTGGGCCATCTGACGGATGTTGTTGCCGTAGTCGAAGGTCGGGATGCCCATTTTCTGGAAATCCAGCATCGCTTTAACGTGTACGGCCATCGATTGCTTGGCGGCTTTGACCACGGCAGCAGGCTCGGTCTTGGCGCGAGCGCGGTACTCTTCCCAGGTCCAGCCGGCCGGCAGGTAACCGTTGAGCGGGTCGTGGGCGCTGGTCTGGTCGGTGACCATGTCCGGGCGCACGCCACGACGAACCAGTTCCGGCAGGATTTCAGCAGCGTTACCCAGCAGCGCGATGGAAATCGCCTTGCCTTCTTTGGTGTATTTTTCGATGCGGGCCAGCGCGTCGTCGAGGTCTTTGGCCTGCTCGTCGACGTAGCGGCTGTTCAAACGGAAATCGATGCTCACCTGCTGGCATTCGATGTTCAGCGAGCAAGCGCCAGCCAGGGTCGCGGCCAGAGGTTGAGCGCCGCCCATGCCGCCGAGGCCGGCGGTCAGTACCCAACGACCTTTCAGGTCATTGTTGTAGTGTTGGCGACCGGCTTCGACGAAGGTTTCGTAGGTGCCTTGAACAATGCCCTGGCTGCCGATGTAGATCCAGCTGCCGGCGGTCATCTGGCCGTACATGGCCAGGCCCTTGGCGTCCAGTTCGTTGAAGTGTTCCCAGCTCGCCCAGTGTGGCACCAGGTTGGAGTTGGCGATCAGCACGCGCGGGGCGTTACTGTGGGTCTTGAACACGCCGACCGGCTTGCCGGATTGCACCAGCAGAGTCTCGTCGTCATTCAGGTTGGTCAGGCTTTCGACGATCTTGTCGTAGCATTCCCAGTTACGCGCCGCACGACCGATACCACCGTAAACCACCAGTTCTTTAGGGTTCTCGGCAACTTCCGGGTCGAGGTTGTTCATCAACATGCGCAACGGCGCTTCGGTCAGCCAGCTCTTGGCGGTCAGCTTGTTGCCGCGGGCGGCACGGATTTCAACGTCACGGTACTTCGTAGGTTTATTGTCAGTCACGAAAAAGACTCCTCAGCGATCAATCCAAACCAGCCCGGGCAGTGGGCGAGGGAGCCTGTGCGGGAGGCCCGTCACAAGCGGAAGCAGGTTCTGTGCGCCGATCTTTCTGACTACTCATGCACACACACACACGTTTACTTGTACATACAAGCATATGCAATCAAGCGGCCAACTTGATGGCTCATCGTTCAATAACGCTTTGGATTTGGTTAAAACGCATTTGAAACAAGGGTTTAGCGGGAGGCGTTTCTTCCGGAGGTTTTTTGCGGCAGTGTCACGACTATTACTTGAACATGAAATTGCGCCACGCTGGGGCGCTCGGTGACAGATTGGGAGATAGTGGTGCGCGATGGGAAACAACTGGAACCAATGCATTTGTGGCGAGGGGGAGGGACGTGCGGTACTGGACAGCACCAATGCAGATTAAGGTTCGGCTCCAAGGCTATCCTTCGTCGTCGAGATGCAACGACACGGTCGAAGGAGAGCCTTGGAGTACATCCTGTTTATTCCAGGTTTTTCTGTACTGTGGCCAGTACTTCACCGCTGCGGACCTGTTCGGTGATACTCACCATGTCCGAATAGAAGGCACGATCATTGTCGGCGACCGGTACTTGGCTACGCACCAGATCATAAACCGCCTTGGTGACGCTGGAAGCCTTGTGCACGTCATGGAAATCCAAGGCCTGGCAACCCACCAGCAGCTCAATGGCCAGCACCGATTCCAGTTTTTCGGAAACCTTGTAGGCCTTGATGGCGGCGTTATAAGCCAGGCTGACCAGATCCTCCTGGTTGGCGCAGGTCGAGAAACTGTCGACAGAGGAAGGGAATGACAGCGCCTTCATTTCCGCATACAGGCCAGCGGCCGTGTATTGAAGGATCATGTACCCGCTGTTAAGGCCCGGGTTGCGCACCAGGAAGGCCGGCATTTCACTGAAGTGGGAGTTGACCATACGGTCGATACGGCGTTCGGAAATCTTCGCCAGGTTGGCCAGCGCCACGCACAAACTATCCGCTGACATGCCGATGTAGCTGCCGTCGAAGTTGGCGCCTGAGATGGCAATGCCGTCGCCGTCCTCAAGCGGGTAGATGATCGGGTTGTCGCCCGAGGAGTGAATTTCGTTCTCGATATTTTCGCGTGCGTGATCGATGAATCTTTTCGAAGCACCATGCACCTGGGGAATGGCGCGCAGGCTATAGGCGTCCTGAAGCCGGTAGTCGATGTTTTCGGCGATCAGTTGGCTGTCATGCAGCATCGCCTTTATATCCCTGGCGGTTTGCGCCTGCTCTTTATGCGCCTTGATCGAGTGATAGCGAGGGTCGAAGGCCCGAATCGTACCTTTTAACGCCTCCAGGGAAAGCGCCGCGGCGACGTCCGCCAGCGAGGCCGTCTGCATGGCGTTATAGAGGGCCAGAATGGCGATGGCGGTCACCGACATGGTGCCATTGAGCATTGCCAGGCCTTCTTTGCACTGCAGGTCCGTCGGTTGCAGGCCGACCTGTTCCAGTGCGGTGGCGCCATCCACCCACTCGCCGCCATTGACCCTGGCTTTGCCTTCGCCAAGCAGGACCAAGGCCAGGTGTCCCTCGACGGCCAGATAGCCCACCGAACCCTCGCCAGGCGCAAACGGCACCACTTCGTTGTTGAGCAGGCCGGCAATCAGCTCCAGCAACTCCAGGCGCACCCCCGAAAAACCTTTGCCAAGGCTGATCAGAACCATCAACTGGATCGCACGAACCTGCTCACGCTTGAGCGGCTCGCCCACGGCGACGGCGTGGGAGCGCACGATATTGACCTGGAGCTCCTTGGCATCCTGCGGCGAAATCACATGTCGAACGTTATCGCCGAACCCGGTGGTCACCCCATAGACCAGGCGATTTTCATCGAGGAAACGCTCCACCAGGCCGCGGGACTTTTTCACACGGTTCTTGTAGGTCTCGGAAAACGACACCTTGGCCGAATAACGGGCGACCGCGACAAACTCTTCGATGGAAGGCTCTCTATCGCCAAGGACGACCTGAGTGATTTGTTGAGGATGAGCTTTCATTGCGAACTCCCGAGAAACGAAATGATTGAGGGGGGCTGGACCGACAAGGCCGTCGCTCGATTGAGCGTGGGAGAAGGCTAAAGCGATTTTGACATGAAGAAAATATGGCAATTTCTGTCAGTTTTATTAGAATTTCTAAACATAAAATGCTTTCGAGGCCTTCGCATCGCCATGAATCGCTTACCGCCCCTACGAGCCCTCGAAATATTTGAAACCGTCGGTCACTGTGGTGGCGTATCCCAAGCCGCAAAACGCTTGAACATCTCCGTGGGTGCGGTGAGTCAGCAGATGAAGTTGCTTGATGAGGCGCTGGGCATGAGCTTGACGGTCAAGCAGGGACAGCGCTTGCGACTGAACGCCATTGGCCAGCGTTTTCATGCGCGGTGTTCTATAGCATTTGAAGAATTGAGAGCCGCCGTTTCCGAAGTAGAGCGTTCGAAAAACCCCAACAATTTGTATGTCAGTGGCCTGCCTTCTCTTATGACCAAGTGGCTGGCGCCTCTCACCTACGAATGGCAGCACGAGGATGGTGATCTCGACATCTATCTAGATGGCACGCTGGCGGATACTTTAGAGGAAGAAAACGCCGATTTTCGTATTGGCTATGGCGAATCTGGCCAATATGCCGGGCATAGCGTTGTACTGTTCCGCGATTGTGTGGTGCCGGCGTGCTCACCGACGCTTTTAGGCCATCCAGGCGATGTGGGTCAGGCTGGTGATCTGCTCCAATGCCCATTGATCCGTATCGATTCGCGGCCGAAATTTGACTCCCCCCCTTCATGGGCCGAATGGTTCGAGCTGGAAGGCGCTGCTGTCGAGCAAACGATTGCCATACGGCGTAGCTTTTCTTCGTCCAGCATGGCTATTCAAGCCGCCATCGATCACCAAGGAATAGTGCTGGCGCAGTTTTCGATGATTGCCCGTGACATCGATGAAGGGCGCTTGATCATTCCTTGGCAGCGAGCCATGCCGCTTCCCTCGCCCTATTACCTGAGTTGGCATCCTAATACTTTGCAGAAAGCGCAATGCCGGGCATTTCAACGCTGGCTGATTGGCCGAGGGAGAGCACAAGAGGACATTACTGACGCCTTGATAGCTACGCAGCCCGCCAGCAAGAAGTGATTCGCACCACAGGGTGCTACCAGTTTTCGAGGCTTTGACAATCCGGGCCGATTGCAGCCCCTCACCACAGGTAGCGTTGGGTCGCCAACAGTCGGTTGTGAACTAACCGGTGAGCGGGGGGGGGGGCGACTTGTGTAAACCAATTTCAGGATTAAACAGCAGACCGTTTGCTTTTGGGCCGATTGTTGCCTAGCGAAGAGCGGCAAACGACGGTAAGCAATCGGCTGCACTCACGGGCAGTACGCCCTTGCCGAGGCATGCTCGACACATCAAGCCCGACTTTCACACGGTCCAGCGATACGATTGTCTTGAACCTGGTCACGTTGGCATTTTTGGCAAACAATCGCCGCGCCTAAGTTTGGTATTCCTGCATGCTGGCAGTCGTTTGTTCTAGTCGCCCCACCGATACCGATAGAAAAAACTGACCGACACGCCGTCCTTACGCACGAAGATTCGACTGGCCAGATTGCCATCCTCCCTAAAGACTCGGCCGGCATTGATGGCGGTCAGTGACTCGAGTTCTTTGATGGTGATTTTGGCCATGAAGCGGACTTTCCCTACTTTTACCCCCACAAAAACGTCGGCTCTTGATGGACGTTCCTGGACTCTCGTCGAGCAGAACACCGCTGGAGATCAAGCAAATACTCGCTTAGAAAAATCCAGAGTAAAATTTTGGAAGCTTTCAAGAAGTATGAAAAGGAGATGGGGGGCTAGGGGGCGTGAACGAGCCCCATGAAAGACAGGACACCGTTTCCCCCTTACGATAAGGGATAGGCAAACGGTTATGTTTATGACTAACAGCAACGATAAGAGTGGGGAGCTTTTGGGCCAGGAGCGGCGGCGCCGCTGGAGCCCAGAGCAAAAGTTGGCCATGGTTCGCGAGAGCCTTGAGCCGGGGCAAAGCGTTTCGGTGGTGGCTCGGCGCAACGGCATCAATGCCAATCAGCTGTTCCTGTGGCGCAAGCTGTATCAGGACGGCAGCCTGTCGGCGGTCAGCGCGGGCGAAGCCGTGGTGCCGGCCTCCGAGCTGAGCGATGCGCTCAAGCAGATCCGTGAACTGCAACGGATGCTGGGCAAGAAGACGATGGAAGCAGAAATCCTCAAAGAGGCCGTGGAGATCGCCCGGTCGCGAAAATGGATTGCGCACTCACCCTTGTTGCCGGGGGACGACCAGTGAAGTTGGTCAGTGAATGTCTCGGTGTGGCGCGCTCGCAATTAACTGTTCGAATCAAGCAATCGGTATCGCCCAAAGTACGGCGAAGCAGGCCTGTCAACGACGCTGAGTTGGTGGCCGAAATCCAGCAACAGGTCAGCGAACTGCCCAGCTATGGCTACCGTCGTGTCTGGGGATTGCTGCGTCGCGCCCGTGAAACCCATTTGCTGCCCGCGATCAACGTGAAGCGGGTTTACCGGGTCATGCGTGATCACAACTTGCTGCTTGAGCGCCGTATCAAACAGCCTGGTGTGCCGCGTCGGCACGAAGGCCGAATTGCGGTGGAAACCAGCGATACACGTTGGTGCTCGGACGGCTTTGAGTTCCGTTGCGAGGACGGCGCCAAACTGAGCGTAACCTTCGCCCTGGACTGCTGTGATCGCGAGGCCATCGGCTGGGTCGCGAGCCCGACAGGGTACAGTGGCGATGATATCCGCGACTTGATGCTGGAAAGCGTGGAGAAGCGTTTTGGTGAGCAACTGCCCGCAACGCCGGTGCAATGGCTAAGCGACAACGGCTCGGCGTACACCGCCGAACAGACGCGCCTGTTTGCTCGACAGATCGGCTTGCAGCCGGTGACCACCCCGGTACGCAGCCCGCAGAGCAACGGCATGGCAGAGAGCTTCGTGAAGACGATCAAGCGTGACTACGTGGCGCACATGCCCAAGCCGGATCGAGAAACAGCCTTACGCAACCTGGCCATTGCCTTCGAACACTACAACGAGGAGCATCCGCACAGCGCATTGAACTATCGCTCCCCGAGGGAGTTCAGGCGCTTGGCAGTTGCATCAACTTAACGGGGAGTTGGTGTCCGGTTTTGTAGGGGCAAGTCCAGGGCGAGTGTTCGAATCACTCCATCCCTATTATAAAGTTCAAATGGTTGCGAGATATTATCTCGCGACCCCTCTTTATTTTTCGTCGTTTTCATTCCCACAAAGCCACTGGCTTTCGGTGGAATCTTCACCGCTTCCGTTTTGGGCTGAAGACAGAACTGGTGCTCTCTAGCACGGTCTTTAGAAAGACGTTTTCACCATTTTTTGGCGCTTTTAGTTTCTAAGGTGCGCTTCGCTTAAGAGCCATCGGGGGTTACTCATCAATTTGTGCTCGTCAGGCTGACGGGGCTTTCTGCGGATCAGAAGTTCGTAACCGTCCGGCCAAGTCATCTACCCAGCCCTTCAAGGCCAAGACATGGTGTGCACTTAAATTTAGGTGGGCACCAGTTCTAGCCTTTTAAGCGGGTATTTCATGCAGCCAACACGCCGTTCGTATTCCAAATCCTTCAAAGCCCAGGTCATTCAAGAGTGTGCCCAACCCGGCGCATCGATTGCCAGCATCGCCCTCAGCCATAGCCTTAACGCAAACCTCGTCCACAAATGGATTCGTCTGCAAGCGCAGAAAAGCCCGGCGCTCCCACCTGCATTTATTCCGTTAGCCATGCCGCTGGCCGGGGCAAACGCCCATCCAGCATCATCGAATATCTGCGTTGAAATACAGCACCCGCGCGGCACCATCAAAGTGAACTGGCCAACTGAAAGTGCTCCCGCCTGTGCGACTTTTCTTCGAGACCTTTTGCGATGATTCGCATCGACTCCATCTGGCTCGCCACCGAACCGATGGACATGCGCGCAGGCACCGAAACGGCGCTAGCCAAGGTGATCGCGGTGTTCGGTGCGGCGCAGCCGCACTGTGCTTATCTGTTCGCCAACCGCCGCGCCAATCGCATGAAAGTGCTGGTGCATGACGGCTTCGGAATATGGCTGGCGGCGCGCCGGTTGAACCAAGGCAAGTTCCACTGGCCTGGCATTCGCCATGGTTCTGAGATGGAACTGGATGCCGAGCAACTTCAAGCCTTGGTGCTGGGTTTGCCATGGCAACGCGCAGGTTCTGGAGGCTCGATCATACTGCTTTAACGGCTGCCATTAGCCTATCGATCTATCGTCGCGAATTGCCTGCTCTGGCAAAATCGGCCCCATGACTTCGCTACCCAATCTCGATCACCTGACCCCTGAACAACTGCGCGCCTTGGCGGCGCAGTTGATGCAGCGTGTCGAAACGCTCGACCACCAGGTCGACACGCTGGGCAAGACGGTAGAGACGATGGGTAAAACCGTTGAGACGATGGGCAAGAAGATCAACCGCGATCAGGCAGTGATCGAGAAGCTGACCCACGAGATCGCCCAGCTCAAGCGTTTGAAGTTTTCCAAGCGCAGCGAGCAGATGAATCCTGAGCAGGCCAGTTTGCTCGATGACCTGATCGATACCGATATCGCAGCGATTGAAGCAGAGCTTCTGGCTTTGCAGACAGTGCCAGCAGCGACCGAGAAAAAGCAGAAACCCAAGCGCACTGCATTACCGGCTGAGTTTCCACGCACACTGATCCATCACGAACCGGACAACACTCACTGCCCATGCGGCTGCGCCCTCAAGCGCATCGGTGAGGACGTTAGCGAGAAGCTGGACTACACGCCCGGCGTGTTCACCGTCGAACGCCATGTCCGTGGCAAGTGGGTCTGCGATGACTGCGAAACGCTGATCCAGGCACCGGTTCCGGCGCAGGTTATTGATAAGGGCATCCCGACTGCGGGCCTACTTGCACACGTCATGATTGCCAAGTTTGCTGACCATCTGCCGCTTTACCGTCAGGAATCGATCTTCGGTCGAGCAGGCTTGGCGATTCCACGTTCAACATTGGCTCAATGGGTTGGCGTGACGGGCGTGCAGTTGCAGCCTCTGGTCGACGCGCTGCGCGAAGTAGTGCTTGGGCAACAAGTCATCCACGCAGATGAAACACCGGTGCAGATGCTCATGCCGGGAACAAAGAAAACTCACCGTTCCTATGTGTGGGCCTACGCCACCAGCCAGTTCTCGGACTTGGCAGCGGTGGTTTATGACTTCAGTCCCAGCCGTGCCGGTGAGCATGCTCGCAACTTCCTGCAAGACTGGAGGGGCAAGCTGGTCTGCGACGATTTTGGCGGCTACAAGGCCAGCTTTGAACTCGGCGTGACCGAGATTGGGTGCATGGCCCATGCACGGCGCAAGTTCTTCGAACTGCACGCTACGAATAAAAGCACGCTCGCCGAGCAAGCCCTGCGCTATATCCAGTTGTTGTACGAAATCGAAAGAGAAGTCCGCGACCTGGAGCCGGATTTACGGCGCCGAATACGGCAAGAAAAAGCCGTCCCAGTGATGAATATGCTGCATGCCTGGATGATCGCCCAGCGTGACCTCGTGCCCGAAGGCTCGGCCACCAGCAGAGCACTCGATTACAGCCTGAAACGCTGGGCAGCGCTGTCGCGCTACCTTGATGACGGGGCCGTACCCATAGATAACAACTGGTGTGAGGTGCGACACGAAGTCGCTTACAGAAGTTGTTCCTCTTTGAGGGAACCACCCGTGTCACCGGGTGAATCTAGAAGGCTGAATCAAGAGCGCCTTTGACAACGTGACGAGGCACCGCAAGGTGCGGGGT
>Ga0209888_1000387_pt1 | contig 23112 bp, 18 predicted proteins | sample OrgsoiDNA_201059_FD_185807 | JGI IMG/M metagenome (GOLD analysis project Ga0209888, IMG submission 185807) | Permafrost soil microbial communities from the Arctic, to analyse light accelerated degradation of dissolved organic matter (DOM) -... | ecosystem: Environmental > Terrestrial > Soil >...
TGCGCCAGAGCTCAATGTGCCGGTGCCGAGCAAGGCAACAATCGAGTTCCCCGATGGGACCACCTACTTCCAGACGGATTGCACGATGACTCCGACCGGAAGGACATGGACCGGTCCGACCGGCGTGGTGTTCTTCATGGAGTTCAAGGTAGAGATTCCAGCGTTCGATTCCGTGCTCCATGTTATCAGCCTGGTGGATGCGCAAGACTTTCCCTTCCCCACGCTTCCTGGCACCAAGCCCAGTGATACCTATGAAGGCGTGGCCAAGGCCAGCGGTACCTTTAAAGGCAAGCCGGTGCAGGGCACAGCCTGGAACGAGCAACAGTCATAAAGGGACGGCCCCGGTGTCTTTGTTGCAGACATCGGGGCCGGACTCGCTTGCGCTTGCAAGGCGAAAAACTGTCAGGCGTCTGCAATCTGTTTCGCATCCACCTGGCCGACAAGAATGCTGATGGGCGCCCCTTTCCCCTCATCACAACTCATCGGTTACGGACACCACCAGATGAAAGATGCAGAGCAAAATAAACAGTATCCCCAAGTACTGGGGGAGCTTGAACCAGCGTTGCAGGGCTATTGGAACAGGTTCAAGCTCCTGCTCGGTGAGCAATCCTCGCCGTATATAAAGCTTTGGAAACATGAAAAATGAGCCGACAAAGTACACCCGCATAATTCGACTGTTATAGGAGTTTCCTCCCCACCAGCGATGATGACCGATCATCGTCGCGTTATCCTTAAAATATGCTTCGGCTACATCCAGTTTGGTTTTGGCGAGATAGACCAAAAGTCCCGTACCAAAGAAGGCAAAAAACAAGAATAGAACATCGGCCACTAGCATCAATACCTCCATCAGTACGCCCTCTCATAAATAAAATTACCGAAACGCTCTCCTACTCCTCCACCGATGATCCCGCCGGTATAGCCACCGACAGCACCGCCAATAATCCCGCAACTCAAAGCGCCCCATCCTCCCGAGACGACACCGAGTCCAAAGACGCATACAGCTCCCACGGCATGGGCTCCAAGCTTTCCTCCGAAGTGAGACCCTATAATCCCCGCCGCCGCTTTACCTCCCTCGACATACCGCGCCTTCCTGCACTGCTCCTCCCGCCCCGTCGAACATGCCTCCTGAATTTCCAACCCAGCAGCCCCCACGTCCAGCGCCATGCCCACATAGCCACCTTTGCCCAGGAAACGGGAGGTACTGGCAATCTTGTTGATCCGTTGCGCATACCCGTCGATTTCCTGGCGATGCAGATAGCGTCGGGTGGAAATGCCGAGCATTTTCTTGATCGACTTGTTGTGCCGCAGGCTGGTGCCGTAATGGCCGACGCCTTGGAGTTGCGTGTCCAGCTTCTGGAACAGGACCTGGCGCTTGGCGATGAACTCGGCCCTGGCAGAAGAGCCGCCTTTCAGATGCTGCTGATGTAGCTTTTCGATTTCCTTCAAGGTGTCCTCAACCCCGGTCAAATGCCGCCCCCAGGCCGCAGTGGAACTTCCGATGCCAATCGAGCTGTAACCTAGCAAGCCCTGCAACAAATCATAGTTGTTCAGGATCTCGACACCCGCCCTGGGCTCGAGGCTCAGGGCCAAATCAATTTCCCGGGCGCGGGTCATCAACCAGGCTTCTTCGAAAGTGCAGGAGGCCGTGCTGTCGTCGGGAACGATAACCAGTTGTCCCGGGGCCACCATCGAGCGGCGTAGGTGACTATTGGTCGTGTCGAACTTGGTAAGTGCATGTGAGCTGCGCTGCATCAACAGCTGGTTTTTCAGACTGGGGTAATGGGTGGTCTTTTCATTGATGAATCCGTGCGCCATGTTTCACATCCTTGAAGTATGAAAAATGGTGCTAGATATAAAGGCAGATAAACACTAAAAGAAGAGCAATACCGCTGTTTGAGACGACTCCCGGCCAACTATCAGAAACATCCTACACGCTAGAAAAGTGAAGCTCCCGTAGGCTGTCAAGAATGGTACCGCCAAGGAGCTAAATCATGCCTCTGACTGAAAAATAACTCACGGAACGGGATGCCAAACGTAATATTGGCGAAGAGCTATTGGCGTCTATTTGGGATGTGAAGGTTGGACTGGTACATGAAGCCGATAACGGTAGATTCACCACGGATGAACAGGTGGGGGCGATACGCGCCCAACGCTGGAGCCAGAACGCTGACTCGACTAGCTGCTGATTGGTGAAATGGAGTCAAGGACTGTCCCCAACGATATCTCTCCGATTGCCCTGAGGGTCGTCCGCTTGATTTGACCAAAAGGGCGTGCCTGCTCGATCTCCATCAAATAGCACCTGATCATTTCGTTGAGCGACACGCCACCCGACGCGGTGTCAGGCCATTAAGCGTTGCTCAACGACCCGAAGCACATCACAACCATCTTGTAGCAACAGCGCGGCCACGCCAGAAATACGCATCAAATCAATGCCGTCCGAGTGATGAGTGCTCATGCACGACACGCTGTCCAGCATATCCCGCGCAGACGTAATGCGTTGAGCGGCACAGGCCAGCAGATCATGCAGTGGGGCTTGTCTGTCGATGAAGAGGATGGTGTGTTCGGTGGGTTTGGATGAGTCGAGAGGGGTGTAGTCCATTGAGTGAAGCTCCCGTTGATTGCGAAGAGCTGCTGCCATTCCGACCGGCCAAGGCCGCTCGCGGAGTTTGCCGCGGAGGTCAACTGTAGGACGCTGGGTATGTCGACGCAACCGAAAGTAGTAGCGCAGTAACCTTCAGTAACACTCACACAGTAAGCCTCCCCTCCCGTTCCCGTTCAATAACTAGCCCTACATGCTTCGTGCTCTATTGCTGGTCGATGAGTAGATTTTCGCAGGCCAGTCAGGGAGTTTATTTTTTCAACAAGATCAGCCAGAATCGGTCATTGAAGAGTTTCAAGTTATCTGTTCCGTAGCCGATACAGCCGAGTGTCTGACTACCCTTTTACGAAGGAACGTATAATGTTTTACCCACGCGAAGCTGAAAGAGACCATCTGTATAACCGAGCCATCCTGCTCACCATAGCATGCTGTGTGTTGCTGTTACTGGCTGCCATGGCACAACAGGAGGGCTCCATCTATGCGGCAATCCAGTTGAGCTCCCTTGAGGCCAAAGGCACCGTGACGCAATTGGAGGACATTCCTATGAACAAGGACGGCAAAGTCATCCATTACAAATTCATCGATCACGACGGCCATGTTCAAGGAGGCGAATACAGCGACGAGCGCTATGGGCAAAAAATCCAATATGACGTAAATGGGGAAATTTCTCTACTTTACTCACGTTGGTTCCCGCAAATTAGCAGCATCACCACCGAACTACACACATACCGCCCCAGCTTTTACATCATGACTGGCGGAATATTGCTGACGCTGCTATTTCTGGGAGTCTCCATCAGGACGATAGGCCGCATTTTTGCTATGAAGCAGGAGGATTGCTTCTATGAGGAAAAATAAATTCGTCTCCTTTCGTTCGTCGACTAGGCGACGTTTGTCGCCGACCCAAGAAATGATGAGGGGTAGACTTAGCGGGCAAGGCCTTTACTGTATGAATAAATAGACACTAGACTTGTCACGCTTTGTATACGAACCAAGAGCCTTTGCTGGACTTGCAGCAGACAATCTGCAGGTGAGACGACGGGGTTAATGTTGACGCCTCCCCAGCGCTTCTTTTTTAGAACGAATTATTCGGACATTCAATCAGGAAACTCATGAGAATGAAGCGATTTTGGCAACCAAGTGAAAAAATTATAAAAGTCGAGATTATAAATAAAAAACTACCTTTCCAAAGGAAAGACGACTCTAAAACTCCATCATTCGACACCTCACAGAAGCCGCCTGAAAAAGAGTTTAATTTTGATCTTTCATTAAAAGTACTGGCGCTCACAGCAGTCGTACTCAACAGCTGTCTCGCAATCATGGGATATGTAGGTTTTACCGGATATTTGCAGGCGTTTGGAATAAGCACAAATGAATTAGATTTGAGCTTGTCAACATTGCTTTTTCAAGGCTATATAGAAATAGTAGCTACCTCTTTCAGTGCAGCGGCAGATTACTTCCCCCTGGGCGCCATAGTAATATTAATAGTAATGACCTGTATATTTTTATTTCCCGCATCGATTCTTTTCAAGAACAGAGATCGTGTTGACAAGACCATAGCAGCCATGATGATTGGCTATCTCGCCCTTATAGCACTAATAATCCCTTTAGTGGGGCTCCATAGAGGCGAGGAAAGAGCAAACAAGCTATTTGACAGACAAAACAACACTGATCCAACGCAAAAACTTGAGGCCAGCAGCACTATAAAAACTAAAGAAGGACCCTCTATTTCAGGAGAAACTGTTTTTGCCGCGCCACAATACACATATATATTACAGCGACGCGAGCTGTATAAAATCTCGAACAGAGACAACCATATTGTGAGTATTATCAATATAAAAGAAACGCCAAAAAGAAGCGCCGCACCCTCTGTCAACTAAAATAATTTCAGATGCGAATAAAAAGGGGACAGCCTCACTGGCACCATTAAACATCAGTCGCAGGCAACTGGAAAAATAAACCTACCTCCTTTCCGCTATTTTTCATATATAAACACTGAATTGAGGCCCTACCGACCAAGCACCGCTTACTTAAGCAACCGAGTGTCCAACCCAAACCGCTCCTGCGACACAAGCCTGAACTGCTCAGCCGCCAAATCGCAGCTCACCAGCAAATTCCAGGAGTGCCGGGTCACCGCCGAAGGGATCAGCACGAAGGGATGCTGCGCCAACAGCTCATCAGCAAACTGTCGCTGATTGGGCGAGGGTAACGAAGGGACAAGCCAATTCGGGTTAGGCACATCTTCTGACTGCACAACCTTGATAAGCGACGAATCCAGCACTTCAAAGCACGTCAGCACATGGGGCACCCTGTCCAGCGCATCGAAACCCAAGTGGACTGCAACTTCCAGAATGGCCGTGGACGGGTCGGATGATGCATAAACCACCCGACGACCGGGTGGATTCCATCGGCCACCGGATCGTTGCGCACCAATGCCGCTGTCCCACGTTTCCTTGTAGATCTCGCGGTCAAGGCGCCAAGCGTGCCACCGCCCATCCCAGGGCAAAGGATTCATTGGTAGACCCCGTGCTCAATCCGGGACAGGTAATCTTCCACCACCTGGAAGCCAAGCGAGTTCTCGATCAGTTCCAGCGGCACATTACCATCCAGGTACTTGCAGGGTTTCTTCAGCCAATCCTCGGCCAACTGCTGACTGCCAAACACGTTGGTGGCGTACTCCAAGGTCTGGGCGTACTGAAAAGCAACCGTACTTTGCTGCTGGTTCAGACGTACTGGCTTGGTCTCTTTCGCCAAACGCTGGACCGTCCTGATGGACTTCCCCGTAATGCGCTGAACCAGGTCGTGCTCCATGTACAGAGTTGATGTTGAAAGCATGTCCCTGACGTCACTCAGGTCAAATCCTTCCTGCGTGTACCGGATGATCAGCATGCGCTCATCACCTTTACGACCGTGTAGTAGTACCTCAGTAGGCTTTCTGGTGACGCTCGCTGTCCTAGGCTCCATCCCTGATTTTCCTGTGGATTTAACGGCTGGCTTGTTAGCTGGCTTCGCTTCGGACATAGCGGCGACCTCCCTACGACATTTGGCACAATCATAGCGCCAAATGTCGCAATGCGATCAACCGAATTTACCGGCCTAAGCGGCGCGTTCTTCATCTGCATCCAGCGCGGCATCCAAGGAGAGTGCTTTCGCGCCATAGAGAGAATGGGCAGCGAGAATAAGGATAGCGAAGCACCCAAGGTACTCGGGCCAGCATTTGAAGCGAAACATTTCAAAGGCCTGTAGCCCTTGCCTGCCCCGGCGATCAAATCCATCTACTGATAAACTCCGCCCCATTCAGCCTCACGCCACTCAAGCCCGCGCCCAGCACCGGCTGCGCCTACAGCGACAGACCTTCCATGCCTTTGAACGACGCTACACCTTCCCGCTCCGAGCCATCTCGACGTTTCAGCGTTGCCCCAATGATGTATTGGGCGGGCTAGCGGTCCTTATACCCCATATTCATTGGGAATTTCTTACCTTTAAAAACCTCATGTAACAATTTTCAAGCAAGCACTACTATCTGATTCGCAAGGGAGGTGCTTGCGCACCTATAGGTCAAAGACGAAGGCATGGCCGTCATGCAAACGTGCATAAGGTAGAAGTGACCGAGGTCGCCGAAGCACGTAACAAGACGGGGCCTGTCACAACTCAAATTTGCCGAACAGCTGAGTGTATCGGTGCGAACGCTTCAAGAGTGGGAGCAAGGGCGGCGCTCTCCGTCTGATGCCGCCAGATCATTGCTGCATATCGCGGCACTTCGGCCGGATGTTTTTCGGGATGTGTTGGCAGGCTCAGCTAACGCGAGCCCAGCGCCTAATGAATGATGGCGCCTGTGTGCCCACCCTTAGTCCTTTCACTCCACTCGCTGCTGCAATAGCAGCGTGGAAATCCATGTGGTAGGCTGGCATTAAAAAGCCACTACCGATAGCAGATATCAAGGAAAGAAGTCGAATGGCCTACGTCACCCCATCAACTCAAAATATAAAAACCTGTTTCCAAAGCCGTTACTCCCTCCCATACTTCCAGAGAGAATACAAGTGGGAAACCCGTCACTTCTCCGAACTATTAAATGACATTCAGAATACTTTTTTGCAAGAGTTCGACCCAACTCACGGAAGACATCAAGTTTCAAAATATCTCCCATATTTCCTTGGATCTATCATTACATCACAAGACACCGACGGCAAGAAGCCTCTGATTGATGGGCAGCAGCGACTCACATCCACATTCTTGCTACTAGCTTATCTCGAGCGATACCGAATAGATAATGACATCCAGAACTCCTCAGACCTGCGAATTTTGTTAGGGAACATGAGTTTTGGTACAATGGACTATTCTATTGCTTTCTCTGACAGCCGCAAAAATATTTTTGATTTATATCTCAACAAAGATTTACAAGTTAGTGACGCCCTAGTCGAAGCAGAAAATATCAAAGGCCTTGATGATGGCGACGAAAAAATTATTGAGGCTCTGCGTACAACAGATAGCGTCCTAGACGATCTTGTACGAGAAAACATCGCGTACTTCATAGACTATGTTAGTGAGCGCGTACTACTTATTGATATCGCGGTTGAAAGCGAGTCAGAAGCACACCGGGTATTTGTCACGATGAATGATCGAGGGCTTAGGCTTGGCCCAATAGATCTTCTCAAAGGACTGATTCTTTCGAAGATCAAGGACACACAAGCCAGCCATTTGTCCCATAGCTCCTGGGTTGAAGCAATTAGAAAGCTTAAAGACATTGATCCCGAGGAAGATTCTTTATTCTTCAGAAGTTTCTTCCGCGCAAAATGGGCCGAGACCATACGCGGCAAGAATAAGGGTGATGCACCTGGCGACTTCGACATAATCGGCGATGCATATCATCGGTGGTTTGAGGTCAACACTACGCGGCTCAGCCTCCACACAGCCGACGATTACACGAAGTTTGCCCAAACCACAATCCCTAAGTTTGTAGACATATACACTTTCATCAGAAAATGTGAAGACCAATTCACTTCAGGATTCGAAGAGCTGTTCTACAACTCCGCTCGACGACTCACCTCACAACCAATGATCATGATGTCTGCGATAAACACAAACGACTCAGAGGAGGTCTGGAAAGACAAGATATCCCTTATTTAAAAGCACATAGATATAATACTAACCGCTCGAACCATAGATGGAAAAACAAACAACTACGACAACTTGAAAGACATCGCCTTCACTCTCACAAAAGATGTGAGAAGCAAGAGCCATGACATTCTTCTGAATCAAGCACAGAATGACTGGGAAAAACATTTCAACAGCATCAGCCGGCTGGACAATCTAACCTACACCAAAAATGATAGATCCGACATCCTATTCATCCTGGCTCGAATTGCCTGCCAGCTGGAGCAAAATTTCAGACTCACAAACACTGTAGGATTCCAAGTATATTGGCAGCGAGATAGAAATATGAAAACATTTGACATCGAACACTTGCTTAAAGATGCTTATGACATCACCTCGCTCCCTCCTACACATAGTTTCAATGATGCAAAAGACTACGCCGAACAGAGAAATCGCATCGGGGCTTTAGCACTTTTGCCTCGTTCTAGAAATCGCTCCCTCCAAGATAAATCCTATGAGGACAAACTAGCCGCTTATGCGTCCGAGAATGTGCTGACCCAGTCTCTTTGCGAAGGATTTTACACAAACAACCCTACAGTTTCTCGCTACCTTACCGACAATCCGAAACTGGTGTTTACCGCCTTATTCACCTTCGGAAAAAACGAAGTAGCCCAACGCGCCGAAGCATATAAAGCCGTAGCAGCACAAGTTTGGAGAAAACCAGAGGCACCAACTGGGAAAGCTCAACTTTCCCTTATTTGAGAATATGCTAATTTTTCTGGCCCAGAAAGGGGACCAGAAAGGGGACAGATTTATTTAACCCTCGCTGACAACCACCAAGCACTAGCAGCGGAAAACTGGAAAATAAATCGCCCCCTTTTCCGTGCTCCCCTTTCCGCCCGTTCGCTCGCGACACCCTTGCCTCTGGCTAACACTTCCCCTTGCTAGGTGTGCAGAAGACTTTCACCTCCGAGTCACCAGCTAGGCCACTACAGCCAAGCTGGATGCACCTAAAAACACGAAATCAAATAAATCAGCCCTATCACCCCTCGATGTGAGCAGAGCCCATTGACTGAAACCTGCAAAAAAGCAAAGCTCTCTCATAGTAATTTAATGGATGCGAAGACCCTCATCGTCTAACTGAAACTCATCTTCGATGCCGAGCTTCTTCATAATGACCGGCAATACTTGATGAATGACACGCATACCCACCAAAAGCTCATTCATATACACGTCGGGATGTATACGTGAAGCATTAAACCCAAGGCTTTCCGCTTCAGCTACGTGTCCGAGCCCGTCATGACTTCCATGGACAAGATCAAGAAGTTCAGCTCTTAGTGGAGCCCCGACTCGAAATGCCCTCTCCTTCACCAAGCCAAGCCACCCCTCATAATCTCTTTCGGTCTTATACTTAAAAGCCCTGAATTTTGGTGCAAACTCTGAAGCCACTTCAATTTTAGAGGCCGCTAGTGACATAAGGCATGGTTCAATATTTTCAGCCGGAGAATCAAACAGCTCCATATCATCATTAATCAAGTCCGCCACATATGCGACGTAAAAACCGTAGACATCCGTAAAAGCCTTAAAAACATTGTATATAACGGAGGAGTATTGATTGCTATGAACCTCATCCCAAAAGTCATCGGACTCATCCTCACCGTCCCGATTAATATCAAGCTCAGCAGGAAATTCATTGGGAATTTTAACGCCCATCTCCCGGAGGACGTCAAATGTGCTCCAACATAACAAGCCACTATCATCCATTAAAGGATCCGTGTTGTACCCTGTCTCATCATTAGAGTGAGCCATTTCAGCAAGACAATGAATGAGCCGTTCCCACTTCGCAGCATTTTCACGGGAGCCGCTCCAGAGGATAAATTCCGGATTCCGATCCTTAATCCCGGAAATTTCCCTCAACTTTTCCTCCATCTCAAAAGAAAGATGCTCCCCTTTTTTCCATTTACTAATCTGGGTCGCAGAAACGCCAAGCCGAAGAGCAAGCTCCTTCTGGGTACATCCAAGCGCCTCCAACGACAACTGAACGAGAGCTTCACTGTACATAACGCACCTATATTTAGTGAAAAAATACATAATAAAGTAAATTTAAACCATAAATTCAGGATATCAAGAAAATAATTTACTAAACTATAGCTCCGCCAAATCTCTGTGTGCTCAAGCGGCAACCAGGGGTTCTGGCAGACGTCTGCTTTTCGCGACTCTTGTGCAGAAACCTTGCGTTCCAGCCACCACCCCATTGAACTGGAATATTGGGTCAGATCACGATAACCGCTCAGACATGAAGAAATCGCGCGTATGCCGTCTGCTACGCCAACTCCAGCCCCCTTCCGGTTCCTGATAAACTCCCTTCTTGCCCCACCTAATCAGATTTTCCAATGCCTTTAAATTCCGCCTCACCACAAACGCTGCCTCGGCGATTCAGCGTCGCCCCGATGATGGACTGGACTGACAGACACTGCCGGTACTTCCTACGCCTGCTCTCCAAGCACACCCTGCTCTACACCGAAATGGTCACCACGGGCGCCATTCTCCACGGCGACCACGAGCGTTTCCTGCGTCACAACGAAGCCGAGCACCCACTGGCCCTACAACTGGGCGGTAGTGTCCCAGCTGACCTCGCCGCCTGCGCCCGTATGGCCCAGGACGCCGGTTACGACGAAGTGAACCTCAATGTCGGCTGCCCCAGCGACCGGGTGCAGAACAATATGATTGGTGCCTGCCTGATGGGGCATCCCGAGTTGGTGGCCGATTGCGTGAAAGCCATGCGCGATGCCGTGTCGATTCCGGTCACGGTCAAACACCGCATCGGCATCAATGGCCGTGACAGCTACGCCGAGCTCTGCGATTTCGTCGGCAAGGTGCAGGAAGCCGGTTGCCGCAGTTTCACCGTACATGCGCGGATCGCGATTCTGGAAGGCCTGTCGCCGAAGGAGAACCGGGATATTCCACCGCTGCGGTATGACGTGGCCGCCCAGTTGAAGCAGGACTTTCCGGCGCTGGAAATCATCCTTAACGGTGGAATCAAAACGCTGGAGCAGTGCCACGAGCATTTGCAGACATTTGACGGGGTGATGCTAGGCCGCGAGGCGTATCACAACCCGTATCTGCTGGCCGAGGTGGATCAGCAGTTGTTTGGCAGTGAAGCGCCAGTGATTTCACGGGCTGAAGCGCTGGCGCAGTTGCGGCCTTATGTGGCGGCGCATATTGCTGATGGCGGGGCGATGCACCATATCACTCGGCATGTGTTGGGGCTGGGTACCGGGTTTCCAGGGGCGCGGCGGTTCCGGCAGTTGTTGTCGGTGGATATTCACAAGGCCAAGGATCCGCTGGCGTTGCTGGATCAGGCTGGGGAGTTGTTGGAGGGGCGGTAACGTGATCGGCTAGGGACCGCGTTATCGTTCATCGCTGGCAAGCCAGCTCCTACAGGGGATTGCGGCAAGCCGGCTCCTACAGGTTCGAGAGAAGCGCAAAAAGGGCGACACCCGGCCAGGTGTCGCCCTTTTTTGTACGCGCGTGGCGTTAGTCGGTCAGGAACGCTCCAGCGCATTCACCAGGTCGTGAAAGGCTTCGCGGTTCGAATCGTTCAGGCCCATCAGGATCTTGTGCGCTTCCAGCACCTTGACCCGCACCACCTCTTCCGACTGGTCCTGCGACGGCAGGTCGGTCAGGCAATCCGTGCAAGGGATCGGGTGGTTGACGATGTTGAAGACCTGGTCAAAGCCCATGGACTGCAACAAGCGGGTGATGTCTTCGTGGGTGGTGACCACGGTCGGCAACAAGCCCACCTTCTGCCGCGACAAGATCGACAGTTTGGCCAGCAATCCCAGCGTGGTGCTGTCGATGCTGCGGGTTTCCGTCAGGTCGATCACGATCGCCGAAAAGTTCAGCGCCGTGAAAATCCTTTCAATTGTTGCATCCAACGCTGAACAGAGGGTCAGGCGAACTTCACCGACAAACTTCAGAACGAAGGTGCCATCCTGCTCGGCGAACTGGATTCTACCGGTACTCATCAAATGTTCCTGCTCAACACTAACAGGGCGATATCATCCGGCATCTCCCCTAGCGTGGCCAATCCAAAGACCTGGCGCAAGCCATCCAGGCTGCCCCCGGCTGTTTTTACCAGTTCAGGTAAAGCAGCCTCTTTCTCTTTGAGTGTATCTTGCTTCAAAAGGTCCAGAATGCCATCTGACATCAGCGTCAAGCTGAACGCCGGCGGCAGCTCCAGAATGTGATCTTCATAGGTGGCTTCGTTGAACAAACCCACCGGCAAACCACGCCCTTCCAGGTAACGAACGCTGTCCGGGGTGTAGAGCACCGGCAACGGCAAATGCCCGCCAATGCTGTAGGTCAGCAAGCCGGTTTCTTCATCGATCACGCCGCCGACCATGGTCACGTGCTTGCCCAGCTTGCAGTTGATCAGGCCACGGTTGATATGGCCCAGCACCTGCGACGGGGTGAACTCCGGCAAGGTGCCGTTGCGCTTGGATTCGAACAGCAGGCGCGTGGTCATGAACTTCAGCAGCACGGTGACGAACGCCGACGACGCACCATGGCCGGACACGTCCGCCAGGTAGAACGCCACGCGGCGCTCATCGACACGGAAGTAGTCGACGAAGTCGCCCGACAGGTACAACGACGGAATGATCTGGTGCGCGAACTGGAAGTCGTCGATGCTCCACGGGCTGGTCGGCAGCATGTTCATCTGCACCTGGCGACCAGCGTTCTGGTCTTCCTGGAGCAGGTGCAGGCTGGCTTCGAGCTCGCGGTTGGCGGTTTCCAGCTTCTCGCGGTAGCGCTGGTTCTCCAGCAGCAGCCGCGCACGATCCAGCGCCCGGCGCACGGAGTGCTCCAGGACGGCAAGGTCCTCAAGGGGCTTGATGAGGTAGTCCGCGGCACCCAGGCGCAACGCTTCGACAGCGTCGTTCATGACGCCCGCGCCGGACACCACGATCACCGGGGTCTGCGGCGACAGGTCGGTCACCTGACGAATCAGCTCGAGACCGCCCATCTGGGGCATGCGCAGGTCGCAGATCACCAGATCAGGCTTGGACTGTTCGAATACCTCAAGACCCTGCAAGCCATTGCCGGCCTGCAGGACGCTGAATCCGCTGTCTTCCAAGTAGGCCGCAAGGCTTGCACGCACTACTTCGTCGTCATCAATTATCAGCAGCGTGGCACTGGTTTTTTGCATGTGGGCAAACGGCGCCAGAATTAGGTTGGCGTAGACAGCAAGGCAACGTGCCCGACTCGTACTACTGGATTCGCTTTCTAGCCTCTCTGTCCCGAATCGGGTCGGACGATCACGTCCGGTGCATCGGTATCAGAGGTGCCCTTCTAAGGCGCAGACGGTACTCCCATCCGCCGGGCGTTTCAAGCTCATGCCGATGGTCGCTTGACGTCTTTACACCTCAAATCACCGGGAGTTATAAGAACAGTGCAAACCACAACGGAATCGAAGGACAGAAGTGATGAGCCGAACCGATCAGGACTATAGTGAAAAGCGTGATTACATCCGCATGCGCGTCGACGCCGACGTGACGCTGATCCATGCCGGGCTGGAGATTTCCGCGACCTGCCTGGACCTGTCGAGCAGCGGCATGCAGATCGCCGCGCCACGGGCCTTCAAGGCCGGCGACCAGTTGCTGGTGCATATTGATTCCGATCACCCGGCGCTCAAGGGCCTGGAGGCCGAGACGGAGGTGGTCTGGGTCCACGACGAAGGCGGCGGCCAGCGGCTGGGCTTGCAGATCCTCAAGATGAGTTGAGGCCCGACGCCCGCCTTTAGGAGCCGGGCTTGCCCGCGAAGAGGCACTCGAGCCCTGCGCTGCTCTTGCGGCCGCCTTCGCTGGCAAGCCAAGCGCCTACAAGGAACGTGTACGGCAAGAGGACAGCGGATACAAAAAAGGCGACCTATCATTAGAGGTCGCCTTTTTCATTTACCCGGTAACGATCAGAAATCGTCTACAACCTTGCCGTCCTTGACCTTGAACTCGCGGTTCTGCAGGTAGGCGTTGCGGATGAAGATGTATTTGTCGCCGGTGATCAGTTTCTCGCTCGACAGCAGGCTGGTGCGGGTGTCGACGATGTTCACGCCGTAGGCGATGTTGCGCGCCGGAATGTCGTTCACGTAGCGATAGGGTTCGGTGTAGGTATCAACGTACAGCGACGGCGCGTCACGCAAGGTGCTCGGGCCGAAGAACGGCAGGACCACGTACGGACCGCTGCCCACGCCCCAGTGTCCCAGGGTCTGGCCGAAGTCTTCGTCGTTGCGTTGCAGCCCCATTTTGGTGCCGACATCGAAGAAACCCGCGACACCGAAGATGGTGTTGAAGAAGATCCGCGAGGTGTCCACGCCCGCCGCATGCGGCTTGAGCTGCAGCACGTCGTTGGCGAGGTTTTTCACGTCGCCGATGTTGCGGAACATGTTGTGGATGCCATCGACCACGAACTGCGGGGTCACCGCCTGATAGCCCTGGGCCAGGGGTTTCAGCGCGTAGGTATCGAGTACGTCGTTGAACTTGAAGATAGGGCGGTTGACGCTCTCCCACGGATCTTCATCTGCCGCCTGTGCGGCAAATGGCACCAGCGCAACGCTGGCACACAGGGACAGTTGAGCTAGACGATTGATCCAGCGCATAAAAAGAACTCCTTGGATAAGACGGGGCTGGGCAACCGCGCCCTCGAAAAGCGGCCAGTATAAAGCGGATAACCTCGATTAGGCAGTCTGCTCGAGACAAGTCCTGCAAAGATTTACAGATTAAAGGAGCGTGGCAGCCGTCATCGAACTGTCATGGCGGTGTCTTAACCTGCGGAGTCATTTCAGGGACGTTGCCATGCCATTACCCGCTGCCGTACCGCTGCCCGCGCCCACCGCCCTGCTCTTCGGCCTGAGCGGTTGCCTGGTGGATTTCGGCGCCCGCGCCCGCCCTCATCTGGATCCGGACGAGCATAACCACGCGACACCGGGTGCCCTGGAGATACTCCAAGGCCTACAGCAACGCGGCGTGCCGTGCGCCTGGCTGGATGAATTGCCCCACAGCCTCAGCCAACCCCTCGCCGCGACCTTGCCGAGCTGGATCAAACCCACCCTCACCCCCGCCAACTGCGTTCAATGGCCGGCGCCCAACGCTTGCTGGCATGCACTGATGGCCCTCGGCGTGGGGCAACTGGACGGCTGCGTGCTGGTCAGCGGCGAACCGCGCCTGCTGCAATCGGGCCTGAATGCCGGGCTCTGGACCATCGGCCTGGCCTCCTGCGGGCCCTTGTGCGGCCTGTCGCCCGTGGAATGGCAGGCACTGCCGCAAAAGGAACGGGAACGCAAACGCGGCAAGGCCACCGTCGAGTTGTTCGGCCTGGGCGTGCACTCGGTGATCGATCATCTGGGGGAACTGTCGACCTGCCTGGACGATATCGCCCTGCGCCGGCTCAAGGGCGAGAAGCCCTGACGCGGCGATCTTGATCGAGGTCATGCAGGGCACGCGGGAGTGGATTACTCTGAGATCAGGTACAGACCTTTATCGCCACATGGCGGTCTATGTGCCAGAGACTATCCAAAGAGGAAGTACCACAATGCCTGCCCGCGAACTGCAACACCAACTCAATACCCTGCGCGAGCAACTGGAGCAGAACCCACCTCTTTCATTGGAAGAGCGTGAACACCTGCAAGTGCTGATGCAGCAGATCGAAGCACAGATCAAACTGGAAACCGCGACCCTGGACGCCAGCCTGGCGGACGGCGTCAATCTCGCCGTGGAGCGCTTCGAAATCGACCACCCCGCCATCGCCGGCACCTTGCGCAATATCGTTCAGACCCTGGGCAATATCGGTATCTGAACAGGGCTACGCAGCGGCCCGTCCCCCTCCGACACAGCCAAGGCTGTTTTCAAGGGACGGGCTTCACAGGTCTGAACTCTCTGGCACCTGTTGCCCGCGGTCCAGCGCTTGCTGGGTCATCCGCGCCTCCCCGGCTTTTCGCTGACGATCGATTTCTTCGAGCGCCTGCTCATAAACCGTATCGTCCATTTCCCGGCCAGCGGGAATGTCCTCCGCGGCGATCCCCAAGACACTCGCCCCCCGCCGCACCGTCGCGGTCCAACTGGCGATTTCCGTCGACGAGGCTTGCGGCTGCCGTACCAGCTCTTCCAGCGCCTCACGCAGCTCTTCCAGGGTTTGCAACTGCTCCTGAGCAACGGCCGCAAGGCGCTCCGTCTCGGGCAGGGTCCCCAGGTAATCCTTCCAGACCGGTTGCTCGAGCAGCAGCTCGACCTGTTTGCCGGGCAGGTTCTCGGCCGCCAGGATGCGATCACCCGCCTCCCGGGTCATATCCCGGGTGACATTGCTGCTGCCCCGATACAGCATGGACAAAGGTTGCCAAGGGAGCATCAGGCGTACCGCGAGATCGACACGGTAGGCCAGGTAGATCTCGACGTCATCGATATGGGGCCAGCGCTCATCGGCAGCCTCGGCGGCCACGCGCCCTGCCGCCTCGATGTCGGTCTCGCTCTGGTGACGCTCACGCGCCGCAGCCATGGCCTGCGCCCTGGCGTCCTCGATGCGGGCAGCCCTGACAATCTCCTGGCTGGAGGTTTCGACTTTGCAGATATCGTTCAGCCGCGCCAACCGCGAGCGTCCACGGGCCAAGGCCAGGTACGCCGCTTCCCTGGCATCGCCCGCCAGTTGATCGGCCTCGTAGAGCAGCACCTCGCCGCCCAACCGGCTGAACACTTCGGTAAAACCATCGGCACAGGTTTCCAGGTCGGTCGTCCAGTCGAACAAGGCCTGGCGCAACGGGGTGTCGGCCGCCGCCGCCTCGATCATGCGCCAGACGCGTCGGATCAACTGCCCCCGGTATTCGATGCGGTAGTCCGCCGACGCACGCAGCGCCGCAATCGACTCCAGGAAGGTGTCGCTCCCCGGCTCCTGGGCGACCAGTGCCCACAGCGCCCTTTTGCGCTCTTGCTCCGCAACCGAAAAACTGCTGTCCAGCCAGTTTTCCACGAAAGGCGTCAGCGTCGGCACGCCCTCTTCCAGGGCGCCGGTGTCCCCAGGCAGGACGAAACGTATCGAGGGTCGATCAATAAACCGGGAAATCATATAACGCGTCGCATCATCAAACGGATTACCGTAAAGCAGTACCGTTCGCATCCTGCGATTGCTCAGGGTAAAAAAGCTCCAGGGGATGGTGATCAATTGGTTTCCCTGCAAATCCAGCACCGCCAGATCGAGCAGTTCCAGCGCCCCGGTCGGCCAGGCGGACAAGCCGGTACGCTGTAACTGGAGCGCTTGCAGCTGGGGCATGCCCCTGGCACTGAACAACCCCAGCGGGTTGCCATCCAGGTTCAGGTGCCTCAGGCGCGTCATACTGCGCAATTGCTGCCCCAGTAGCGGGGTCCAGACGATCCGGTTGCCGTTGAGCTGCAACCTGCGCAGCTCACCCATCCCGCCAAGGCTCAAAGGCAACTGCGTCAGCCTGCCCCCCGTGATCTGCAACTCGCGCAATTTGGGAAACCGCTTGAGAAAGGCATCCAGGTCACGGCGTTCCCGAAGCCCGACCACGGTCAACTTCAGTGAGACCACATGCTCGAAACTGCCCTCTTCCAGTTCAGGCAACTTCAGCAGGCGCTCCCTCGACAGGTCCAACTCATACCCCAACGATTGGCCGTCGGCATCGAGCAATGGCTCCGACTCCCGGCGCCAGCACTTTTTTATCCGGCCCACGACGCGCGACTTTGAAGCCTTGCTGACCAGCCAATTACCGACACCGCCGCTGCCATGCTCATACTCACCGTCGATGCGCCAGTATTCGAGCATCAGTTTCAGCTTGTAGTACTCGCTTTCCTGCTTCTTGAGGGCCTTCAGGAACGCCTTGTCACCCTGCCCTTCAAGCGACAGGAACTGGCGAACCATCTCCAGGTCCTTGCCGGGATAAAGCTTGTCCACCAGCTGTTGCAAATGGCTCGGCGACACGGCCTGCGAACTCTTCACCCCACCCAGCGGGTAACCGAATCGCCCGTCGCTCAAACGCATGGGCGACCTGAATCCGGGCTTGATCGCCGGCATGTTCAGCAACACGCGAATACGCGCGCGCGACAGCATCAGGTGGTTCACCACCGCCTGCTTGAACAGTTGCGGTTGGGTTGTGCGCGAGAAGCCGAGGGCCCGGAGTTCGTTATCCGGCAGAGCCTGTAATAACGTCACCTGGAGATTGCCAGGCAGGTCCTGCCCTTCAATCTCATAGCCCCCCGACTTGCGCACCAACTCCAAAGGCGCTTCGGATGAGGTCACCCCCAGGCTGTCGACCAAGCGTCGCCCGCCCGGCGCCAGGGCGGAAGGCTCATACAGTTCGATGCGCCGGCTTTTCGACCAACCCGGCAGGTTTTCCAGGGAATGCAGGAACAACCGATCGGCATCCAGGCTGACCGACGATTCGATGAAAAGCCCTTCATAGGCCCGCGCGATACGTATCTGTTGCGCATACCAGCGGCTTTCTTCCGCCAGGCGCAGCGGCACCCTCCCGGCTTCCAGCGAGGCGACCTCGTAGCCGTTGGCCGCATTGGCCAACTCATCGGCAATCGCCGTCGGCAAGTTGGGAAAGTCTTGCTTGAGCAAGGCGACAAAGGCATTTCGCGAGCGCGTCCGAAACTCGTAATAGGCCTCGAACAGCGCACTGCGCTGGTTCTGCGCCTCGGCGGCAAGCCGCCGATTCAGCGCCGTCAGTTGTTCCGCCTGGGTCAACCGTGCCTCACCCGCCCGACGCCCGAGCAATGTATCGAGGTCGTTCTGGTCAAGCCCCTGCAACACCACGTCCAGCAGTTCGGCGTCACGTATCTGGGCTTCGGTGACGACCACCACCGGCAACTGCGCGTTGGCCGCCGGGCCGTATTCCTTCAACACCCGCCCTTCGCCATTGACGAAGCGCAAGACCTTGGTCGGCGGCCACAAGGCCTCCAGCAACTGCTCCTGGATACGCCAATCAACAACACCGCCATTGGTCGTGCCGGTGTCGATAAACCGCTGGATATCCGCATCGACCCTGAAGCGCTCCACCGTATCGTTCAGCAACGCGGGGCGGCTCATCTGGTCCAGATAGACCGGACGCAGTTGATCGGCCTCCACCCCGCTGATGGTCATGATGCGAGTTGCCTGCTCCGGGGAAAAGCCTGCCAGGTCGGGCCCCAGGCGTTCGAACAGCTTGACGGCATCCCACTGCAACGGTTCCTCCAGCTCATGGGTCCAGGCACCTGAGCCGTTATGGCTGAACAGCGGCGTATAGGTCGCCCGGGTTGGATGCTCGGCGCGGTACTCATGGCTGACGCGACTGGGCCTGAGTTTGTAGTAGCTCCCGTCCAGATCCAGGTAAGTACCGCCATTGCGCACATGCAGTCCTGATGCGTCGGGCTTGAGCCCCTCGGGCAAGGCCGGCCGGTGTCGATAGGACGCCAGGTCGCCTTTCCATAACCGGGTACCGCCGTCCGGCAGCTTGACCTGCTTGAGCGAGCCGATAAAAGCAGCCGCCTCGTCGTCCCGCGCCAGGAGCTGCATGAAGGCCCCAAGCTCAAGATTCAGCACCACGCCGAGAAAGACCAGCACGGCCTGTTTCTTTTCGTCGTGTTCCCACTCCTCGATTCCCTCGTAGAGCTGGGCCAGCATCTGGGCACCGGCCACCGTCAGCATCGCCTCGCCCAGTCCCGGCACAAAAAACAGCAGGTTGACGCCCCAATCCAGAAAGGCATGCCAACGAGCACTGCGGGCCTTCTTGTCCTCCGCCCCTGTCGACACCGCCAGCATCCGGGCATCGTCGAGCATCTTGTCGGTGTGCTGCACATAGAGCTCGAAAAAGGGATCTCCGGTTATTTGGGCGAGTTGGAGCTGCAAACGCGCCTGTTCATCGGGCACACGCCCACGTGTCTCGGGATTCAAGGGATTCAGGCGTTCGTTCAGCGCGCTGAAAAACACCGGTTGAGTCCGTAAGTGGAGGTAGCGCCGAAATTCGTACTGATAACTCTGATCACGCAACCTGCGCCTGAGGTCATCCTCGAAGGCAGCCAGGGTCGAATACTGCTTGAGTGCCTGTTCGGAATCACCGGACAGGTACACCACGCAAGGACAAGACTCGCGGGTGGCCGCAACGTCGAAACGGGTCAGCAGCACGCCCTTGAGCAAGGCGCCTCGATAGCCGCTTTCGGGAATACGCACATCGAGCATCTTGAGCTCATGAAACTGCACGGCATGCAGGCTCCAGAGCGGGCTGGAGTTGCCGCCGACCCACTGCTTGAGCATCCGGTAAGCCGAGCCGTCGATATGCCCTTTCATCACGGCAATATCGGCCTGAAGCGCCAATTCAGAGATCTCATGGGCCACGAACAATCGACGAAACTCATCATCGCGTTGCCCGGAAGCGCTCTTGCGCAACAGAAAAGACTCGATATGCTCTTTATATTTCCCGCCCAGATCCAGCTCACGACATAACCGCGCAAACGCCCGTGGCGTAAACGCCTTCAGCAACACCGTTTGACGCGTGCGAAGTATCTGCGAACCCCGATCGAAGCCAAAGTAAGTCGTTTCACTTTCATCGAAGTTCTGCAAGGCCGCCTGTAACAGCGTCTGTTGCGTGACTCGTTGCTGGTAAGGCGTGGAGGCTGTTTGCGCCGCCAGTATATGAATATGCCTCAGCTGGTCCTCATACACATCCAGGCCCGTGCCGAACGCCTGGTCCAGGGCCCGTTGCAAGAGCGGTGCGGCAAAGGCTTCCGGGCTCTGCAAGCCTTCCAGATAAGCCCTCAGGTCGGCCTTGGTCGCCTGATTGCGCCGCATGTTGTCCACGTAGGAACTACGGGTTTCGAAGGGTGCGGCCTTCAGCCAATCCGGCAGTCGACTTTTCACCAGGGTATGATATTCCTCACCCTCAAGAGCCACTGCAACATCCGATGTTTCAAGCACGGAAACAGCCATTTCCAAAAAACCTTAAATAACCTCAATCTTTTTATACTAATCTTCATCCCCACGATAAAAAGTTCAAATAACCAATCGCTTCTTCTACGTTCCCATCTACATTACCTACTCATGGTATATCTATTAACGCCCTTCAACAGTTGGACTTGTGAACGGTTTTTTTGACTGATCACAGCCCCCTTTATAAACCGCGAACACCTTGATATTGCCCAATAAAAAAAGCCCCGACTCTCACGAGCCGGGGCTTTCGGTTACCACGTGCGTCAGGCTATCAAAGCGCGGGTTGACCGCTCAATGCCAGGTCCATCAGTTCACGGTTGGCCACCGCGTACATGGCGTAGTCGGTGCCGCTGGCGGCACGGATTTCCACCAGCATCGAACGCCAGCGCTCGGCCATGCTCGCGTTGCGCTCAAGCCACAGGGCCACGCGGGCTTCCATGTCTTGCGGCGCGTCGGCCAGTTTCAGCACCGAGATGGTGATCGCACGCTGCTGCCAGTCCACATCGTCGCGGAAGGTTTCACGGGCCTGGGCCTGCCAGTTGTTGGTCACGCGCAGGTCGCTGATCTGCTGGGAGTACCAGGTCAGGTCCAGAGCACTGCCCACCGCGAAGTAGGCCTTGGCCACTTCGGCGGCGTCGTGACCGGTCACGTCGGCGGCTTCGATGATCGGCAACAGGGTGTACAGGTGCGTGGTACCCGCCACCATACGCGCCAGCAACTCCGGCACACCGGCCTGGACATAAGCCTGGTAACGCGCCTGCCAGACGTCCCGGGTCGGGCCTTCCAGCAGTTCGTCGAGTTTCAGGCCCAGGGCCGCCAGGTGCGGACCGAAGTGCGCGACGTCACGGGCAGCATCCTGCTCGTTGCGACGGCTGCGCAGGAACCAGCGCGTGGCACGACGGCCCAGGCGCATCAGCTCATCCATCAGCTCCAGTTGGGTCTCGGCCGACACCTTGTAGTCCAGGGCTTCGATCTGACGGAACCAGTGCGGGAGGTGGAAGATGTCACGCACGATCACATAAGCACCAGCCACGTTCGCCGGGCTCATGCCGGTGGACTCCTTCAGGCGCTGCACGAAGGTGATGCCCATGTGGTTGACCAGGTCGTTGGCGATCTGGGTGCTGACGATCTCGCGCTTGAGGCGGTGACGGCGCATGGCGTCGGCGAACTTGCTCACCAGCATCGGTGGGAACGCGGTTTCCATGTCGCGGGTCAGGTACTCGTCGTCCGGAACCTTGGACTCGAGCAACGCTGCCTTGAGGTCGATCTTGCTGTAGGAGATCAGCACCGACAGCTCGGCACGGGTCAGGCCCTGGCCTGCCGCGACGCGCTCGACCAGTTGCTCTTCCGACGGCAGGAACTCGATGGCACGGTCCAGCTTGCCACGGCTTTCCAGATCGCCCATCAGGCGCTTGTACTCGGCGATCCGCTCGACTGCTCGACGGGCCGCCAGGGACAGGGCCTGGGTCTGCTTGTAGTTGTTGCCGAGGACCAGGCCGCCGACTTCGTCGGTCATGCTGCCCAGCAGTTGGTTACGCTGCTTCTCGGTCATATCGCCGGCCTGCACGACTTCGTTGAGCAGGATCTTGATGTTCACTTCGTGGTCGGAGCAGTCCACACCACCGGCGTTGTCGATGAAGTCGGTGTTGGAACCGCCGCCATTGAGGCCGAACTCGACGCGACCGAGCTGGGTCATGCCCAGGTTGCCGCCCTCGCCCACCACCTTGCAGCGCAGTTCGTTACCGTTGACGCGCAGTGCATCGTTGGCCTTGTCGCCGACATCGGCGTGGCTTTCGCTGCTGGCCTTGACGTAGGTACCGATGCCGCCGTTCCACAACAGGTCCACCGGCGCCTTGAGCAAGGCATTCAGCAGTTCGGTCGGGGTCAGCTTGTCGGCGCGGATGTCGAAGCGCTCTTTCATCTGCGGGGAAATCGCGATGCTCTTCGCGCTGCGCGAGAAGATGCCGCCGCCTTCGGACATCAGGCTGGCGTCGTAATCCGACCAGGCCGAACGCGGCAGGTCGAACAGGCGCTGACGCTCGGCGAAGCTGCTGGCCGGCTCCGGGTTCGGGTCGATGAAGATGTGCAGGTGGTTGAAGGCCGCGACCAGCTTGAGCTTGTCGGACATCAACAGGCCGTTGCCGAACACGTCGCCGGCCATGTCGCCGACGCCGACCACGGTGATGCTGTCTTCCTGGACGTTGATGCCGCGCTCACGGAAGTGGCGCTGTACGCCGACCCACGCGCCCTTGGCGGTGATGCCCATCTTCTTGTGGTCGTAACCGGCCGAGCCGCCGGAGGCGAAAGCGTCGCCGAGCCAGAAGCCGTAGTCGATGGCAATGCCGTTGGCGATGTCGGAGAAGGTCGCGGTGCCCTTGTCCGCCGCCACCACCAGGTAGGGGTCATCGTCGTCATGACGCACGACGTTGACCGGCGGTACCAGGGCGCCGTCT
>Ga0209888_1000393_pt1 | contig 22815 bp, 27 predicted proteins | sample OrgsoiDNA_201059_FD_185807 | JGI IMG/M metagenome (GOLD analysis project Ga0209888, IMG submission 185807) | Permafrost soil microbial communities from the Arctic, to analyse light accelerated degradation of dissolved organic matter (DOM) -... | ecosystem: Environmental > Terrestrial > Soil >...
TTGTGAATGCGCCGATCGAGGCCGATGCGAGAGACCGATTCAGAACGCCTTTGATGATCGCGGCGCACAGCGACAAGCCCAGGAGCTTGGCCGCGTTGTTGCCCACAAGCGATTTGTTTGCGCAAAGCCAGATGGAAAGCGCTCTCTCGTTTTCTTTTGGCGCCGGAAATCTCGAGTGCGCGCGGCTTTTGTTGGCGCGCGATCACTCCGGGGCCCCTGCGAGCTACTGGATTAGAGCCATTGAGGCAATCGTGGACAGAGGGGCTTCATGGGCGTTGGAAAGGGTGCTCCCCTGGGTGGAGAATCATCTGGAGGATAACGATGTTCGCCTGGCTTTGAGCCGCGCGATGAAAGCCGCGATATTGAGCTCAAAAAAAGAAGCCAGTGATTGCGCGGATTTGCTCGGAGTCTTCGCCGAGCGCCATTCAAGCATTGGCTCAGAGTGGGAGCGCCAGGCATTGCGGTTGAATCCCGAACTGTATCCGCGCTTCAACGCCCTTGCCGAGGGACGAGAATTGTCGGAGATCGTGGGCCAGGCGCAAAGCGGAGTCAATTGCCCGAGCGCCCGCGGCGAAAACGTCGCAGAAGCAGGGTCGCCTGGCAACGCGGGCGGCGGCTCCCGCCGGCTATGAGCGAGCGAGGCCGCAAGACAAGCGTTTTGCGTTGAAAGGGCTTTGTCCGTGGCCGTGCGCGGAGGGCGGACCTCGCCAACGCTGGCGTCTGGCGATGAGGGTGGATCGCCGAATCGCTTTTGACCTTTGGCCGACGGCCCGGTAGAATGGAGAGACTGAACTCTGCGCCCAGGAACCCCGATGACCGATCAAAAAACCACCGCCAGCCCAAGCTGGGACAAGCACCAGAAGGCCCAATGGGGAAAGCTGGTGCGAACGGGAGATTGGGCTGGCGCTGTGGCTTTTGCGCAAGATCCAGGATTCACCGCGGCGGACTTCACGCGGCGCGTGCCCATGGGGCCGCAAGTGGGACCGTGGGGGGAGAGTCGTTGGTTTGAGAAGTGCCGGGACGCGCAGGCGTTGGAAAGCATGCTTGATCGAGTGGGCGCGGCGCCCTCGTTGGACTCCCGGGGGGCTCCTCGCCCATTTTTGACGGCGAAGGGCTTGGCGGCCGCGATTGGCGCGAGCAATGACGTCGGATTGAGCATTTTGCAAAAACGCGCGCCGAAATTGTTCGCCAACAAGAAAGCCCTGCCGGAAGGGCTGGGGATTCTGCTGTCAAGCGATGACTGGGTTCAGGCTGACGCCGCGCCCGCGCTGCGCGCCCGGCTTGTCGGCCTGCAAAAATGGTTTCCTGATTTCGACGCCAAAAAGCTCATCGCCTCATGGGGCTCGCCCGAGGCTTTTTATCGGGCTGCGATGGGGGCCGGCCCCGAGGGTCGAGGAAACCCCGGGCGCGCAGCGGTGGCTCGGCTGGCCTTTGAGGAGGCGGGGCTGGATCCGTGGGCGATGGCGGATTTGACGAGCGGCTCCCGAGCGCCGGCGCGTTTGGCGTTGATGACGCTCGACCGAGAAACCCCTGATTTGTTTTTTGAGTTTGTCCGCGCGGGCGTGAGTCCGGATGCGCTGAGGCTTGAGGCGGACCCCGTGGGCCAACAGGTTTTGTGGCCGCAAGGCGTCTTTGGAACTCCGTGGATGGAATTGGAGTGGCCGGAGGGTTTTGACACAAAGCCGCCTCGCAGCAGTCCGCGCCCTATGTCGATTCAGCCGGCGCCAGGCCTGAACCCCATCATGATCATGACTCGGCACAACCCGGAGATGCGGCCGGGGTTGAGCGCGCGAGAGGTGATTGAGGCGGCGATCGTGGCCAAGCCGGTGAATTCGATGGTCACCGTCATTCGCCACATGGAGCGTTTTTCGCGAGAAAAGCGGCAAGGCTTGTGGCGCGCGGGCTGGGAGGCCCACTGTTTGCGCGAGGCGATGGCGTCGGCCGCTGCGCCTTTGGCGGGCGGCGCGGCATCCGTCACAAACCAAGGTTTGGGCAAAGAAGAGCCCGCGTCCAACAGAGGCGCTGAGCCCAACGAAAAAGCACCTGGGCGCCGATTATGAAGCGTGCGAGATCGGGAGGGAAATGATGGTCAAACAGCAGCCCGGCCATGATCGGACAAACGCCGAACGCGACAAAACCACGCAGTCTGCGAGTTTGCGGGTGGTGGTCGCGTTTGAGAGGATGCAAGAGTCGTTTGCGTCGGATATAAAAACCGCGTTAATGCAGATGCACGCCCCACAAAGCCCTCGCTGGTTGCAAAAAAGCCTGCCATTGTTCCGCGGGGAGGTGTTTCTCGCGCAAATGGAAATGGATTTGTCGGACATTCATCAGCCAAAAGCCCAAAAACAAGCTCTCGCCTCGCTCGCCGAGCGTGTGCGCGAGTCCATGGCGGAGGCGGGAGGCGCTGTGTGGAGCATGAAGGACATTGCGAACGCCGAGGGCGCAATGCACTGGGACAATTTTTACCGCCCCGAGCCATTTGCCTTTGTCGGGTTGCCGGCGATCGAATGGGCGCCTGGCGCCGGATTGTCGGCATTCGCGGAGGCTTTTGCAAAAAGGCTGTCCACCGCGCTGGATTCGCCGGTGAAGCGTTTCACCGGAGCGGTTCTGAACGATTTCGCGGGCAACAAACCCCAGGCGACCGTCTCCGACGCGCTCCACAGCGTCAAGGCGGAGACGGGCGGAACGGACGAGGACCCGCTGGGCGCGGCGTTTCAGGACGCGATTTTTGTCGCGCAAAGAGAGCGCGTTGCGCTTCGGGCCGAAATGATGGCCGCGGCGGCGACGCAGAGTCTCCGGGACAACAACGCGCCAGGCCAAGGTTGCGGCGGCAATGAAAAATCAGTGGGACGGCGTTTGTGATTCCACAAAAGCCTTTGTGAAATGGGGTTTCTCGTGAATGAAAACCTGGCCAGAGATCCAGAGCGCGCTTTGAAAGCGCAAAGCGTTGGCGAGGCAAGTTTTTTGCGCATCGTCATCGCGTTCGATCGAACGGAGGATTCGTTGCCAGCGGGGAGGCTAAAAGCGAGCGTGCACAACTCAGGAGGCGCGTCGGAGTCCGCATCGAAGCACCGCGCGTTATTCATCTCGGAGGTTTTTCTCGCGCAAATTGAGTTGGGGGCGGCGGATATCCATGAAGAAGGCGTTCAAAAACAAGAATTGGCGCGGGTTGCGAAGTCCGTGCGCCAAGCCATGGAGGCGATGAGCGATGAATCAGCGGCGTCTGTGAGTCGCCCTCAAAATAAGAGCGAGCATCAGCAGCCGGTTTGGAGCGCGGAGAGAATCGCGCAAACGCAGATCGCGTTGAGGGCTCCGAGGCTCCTTTCCCAAGATTTTTTTGTGTTCTTGGGGCTGCCTGCGATCGAATGGGCGCCAAATTCTGGTATCCACGCGCTCCCGGATCGGTTCGCGCAAAGCTTGTCCATGGCGTTTGGCTCTCCGGTGAAACGCTTCGAAGGACGCTCTCTCATTGGTTATGGGGGCTCCGAGCCCATGCCGACGGCTGGCCAAGCGATCGACACCGTGCGTGACGCGATCGCCGAAACGAACATGGATCCGCTGGGAGCGGCGTTTCAGGACCCATCGTTTGTCGCGCAACGAGAGAGGGTGGCGCTCGCGAAGGAAATAAACCCACAAAAAGCGTCAAAATCGGTTGAAACACCCACAGCAAGAAGAACCCGGTTATGAGCGCACGGTGGTGAAGGCCCCGGAAAGAGGACGCGCGGATTTTCGGTTTTTCTCAGGTTTTGCCCCGGTCTCTGGCACTTCAAATTCGTTTTGCCGCGCGAGCCTGCGCTTCGGCGGATAGGGCGTCTTGGCCATCCTGTGCGTGAGAGCCGGCGGATGCCATCAAGACGACACGGCTCAATTGGGCTTGCTCAGCAATGGCTTCGCAGCGTTCCAGGCGAACGCCGTCAGGGGCCGAGCCCAGAAGAGCCAGAGCCGTTTCGGGGGACATGCAGGAAGCCAGAAAATCGGCGCCGGCCCATTTCTGCGTTTCGACGGCAAAATCAAGCGCTGTTTTGCCGTCGCAGAGCGCGCGCAAATCACTGTGAGGGATCAAAACACGGAAAAATTCGAGGCAATTGTCCTCGCGTCCCGGGTGCGTCGAAGAGCCGGCTGCGACCATCAACGCGGAACGCCCAAGCGACCCGATCTTTGTGGCGTCGCATCGACCCGCGAGGGCCTTGACGACCTCAATTTCCTCCAAGAGCGTGGCGATAGTCAGCGGAGTGTCTCCCTCTTTGTTGCGCGTGTCCGCGTCGCTGAACGGAAGAAGCGCCCGAACGCAATCTGCGTGCCCAGCCTGGGCGGCGGCCATCAGCGCGGTGCCGCCCACAAGGCTCTGGATCGTGGCGTCCGAGAGGGGAGCCAGAATCTCGACGCATTCGACGGCTCCTGTCGCGGCGGCGAAGTGCAGGGCCGTTCGATCCAGGTTGTCCAGCTGGTTCACATCGGAATGGGAAAGCAAAACAGGCAAGCATTCAAAACGATTCTGTTGGCTCGCGCCCTGCAAGGCGGTGGCGCCGGCCGATGCGTCTTTTCCCAACTCAGGCTGAGTGGCTAAAATGCCTTTGACGGTCGCCAAATCGCCAGCCATGGCCGCGCGAAGAAGGGCGTGTGCGTTAATTTCGGAGTTGTCATCCATGGTTGCTCCACTGCGTTTTGATGGAGTTATTATGACATGAAAAGGGCAAAAACGGCGTTTTTTCCGCGTCGCCAAGGCCTATTGCGGCCGAACTGTTCGACGCCAAAGAGAACCTCAATCCCTCGGGAGTCGGGAGCCCGTCAAAGGCCTCAATCTCTCGCGCAATGCCCGCGCTTTTGATTCTCCGCTCCTTTTTGTCGCCTTGACAACGCCGTGGCGCATCCGCAGACTATAGGGGGAGGCTCTAACGAAAGGCCCTGGTCGCTGGTTGCCTGTCGTCGCCAGAAAACTTGTTGTCAAATGGAGTCCAGCAGACCGTGAAAAAATCTTTGTTGAGCCGTTTTTCCGAATTCGCAAAAGGAGCCGCAAGTCGGGCAAGTGTTGGTTTTTTCAGCGCTGGCTCCGATTCGAAAAAAAGGTTTTTGGCGCGGAAAATCGGCAAGGGCGTGCCTGGACTTCTGCAGGAGCCCGTCGATGAAGACGCCTTGACCCTGATCCACGCGTTGGTGAGTGGCGGCCCAGCCGGTCTGGAAATATTGAGGGGAATGGCGCCGCGGCGTCCGGAGCTGATGCGCGATCGGCTGTTTGAAGACCCGCTAAAAATGTTTCCGATACTCATGGCCCTCAAAAAAAGATTGGCTGGGCTGCCGAACAGTGAATTCTGGGCCTCGGGCGTGCAAGGAAAAACGCCCTTGATGATCGCGGTGGCGCGTGAATGGAAAGAGGGTTTTGATTTTCTGTTGCCCATGAGCAATTTGAGAGCGCGCGACGCATTTCGGCAAGGAATGTTGACGCAAGCGTTGCACACTCGCTCGGCGTGGGCGTGGCTTGTCGATTTGTGCGACGTCAATGAAACCGGCGACCAGGGAATGACCGCTTTGATGACCGCGGTGAAAGGGCGCAACAACGCTGGCGTGGCGGCTCTGCTGCGCAACCCGAAGTGCGACGCGAATGCCGTGACGCGCGACGGCTACACCGCCCTGGCGCTGGCCGCGGCTGGGGGCGTTCTCGATTTGACGAAAATGTTGATCCCCGCGACAAGTCCGGAGAAACGAGCGGCCGCGTTCAAAGAAACGTTGCGCCGTTTGGAGGCCTCGCCTGAGGGGGAGGGCCAACAGTGGGCGTGTTTGGACGCGCTGTCGGCTTTTGTGAATGAGAAAGACGCCGATCGCGCCTATCTAATCGCGCGAGGCCAAGCGCGAGAGCGCATGCCGTTGTGCTCGGCTCGGCGAGAGGCGGCGGCATTGCGCGCCGAAATCGGCTTGGGGACAGGGACCGCGACAGCGCGAGGGCCGGCGCCCTCGGCAACGGCTTTCAATGTCCTTGATGAGGCGCAAAAAAGCGAAGAAACCCAGCGGCCGGGAAAAAGTCGCCGGCTTTGATTAAAAATTCTCCAAATTCGGCGTAAAATGGCGGAACACGATTCTTCCCCGAGGGCTTCATGCCGATCTCTCCGCCGCTCGCGCGTTCCAAATTCAACAGGGGGCGTCCATGAACACACTCTGGCGACAGCCCGGAAGCGGGTTGGCCGCATTCGCGCAATCCGCGCCAAAAGACGCCATCGGCGCCAGGCGGTGGCTGGCGGGAGCGTTGGCTTTGGACGCGCAAGCGACCGCTCGGGCGGGAATGCAGGATTTCCGGGAAAACGCCGAAACGCGGGAAACGTTCATGAACGCGGTGGCGGAGTTCGGAAACGCCGAGTTGCTGCGCGCGTTGGCGGAGTTGCCTGAGCGTGACTGGCATTTGCCAGGGAGATATTTCCCAATGCCGGGAGAGCGTGAGCGGCGGCATGAGACGGCGTTGCACGCCGCAATATATTTGGACCGATGGGAAGCCGCGGCGGCGCTGGGCGAGCATATCGATTTTGGCGCGTTGAACGGGCTTGCGAAAGATGGATTTTCAGGCGGATTGGGCGCGGTGGCTGTTGTGTTGGGCGTCAGCGCGCGAAATCCCGCGCTTCGGGATCCGATCGCGCGGTTGCTGGCTCGAATAGCCGACACCGCGAATATCACGAGCCAAGAATGGGAAGAGATCGCCGGGCGCGCGGCGGAGCTCGATTCCGTTGAGCTTTTGGAGCGCGCGGCCACGGCTGGCGTCGATTTGCGGGCGTCCTTCGCGGTGAACATCACCACTTACGACCGTGTCACGAAGCGGCCTTTGCTGTGCGTGGCGGCAGCCGCCGCGGCCACTCGCGTGGCGAAGTGGCTCATTGGGCGCGGGCAGGCGCCGGACGAATGCGCCGACGCGATGGGCAACACGCCCTTGATGTGGGCCACCAACGCGCGCGGGCTGTATCACGCGGATGAGGAGAGCCTCATGGAGTGCGTGAAGACGCTGGCGGAAGCCTCGCGAATAGACGCGCAAGGGAATGGCGGCAAAACAGCATTGGCATGGGCCGCGATCTCGGCCGGGCATGGAAATGGGGCTAAAGCGTTGTTTTTCCTGCTCGGGCGAGCCAATCCAAACCTCAAAGACGACGAAGGCGACACCGCGCTGATGACTGCGATTTCAGCGAGCATCGATCAGGACGGGAACGCCGCGCCTGAGATTTTGCCCGTCGTGGAGGCGCTGGCGGCCGCGTCGGACCTGCGCCTGACAAACGAAAACGGGCAAACGGCCCTGGACATGGCCGTCTCGGCCGCATTGGCCAGCGACGGAAATCAGGACGCAAAGGCTTGGTCGGTGGCCAACGCGTTGTTCGCCGGAATGAGCCCGCAGCAAGCGGGCGAGGCGATGATGGAGATCGCGAAAAAAATATTGCCGCGCGCGGTCCCCAAGTTGGAAGCCTTGGCGCTGGCGGAGGAGCTGGATCGGACGCGGCAAACAGAGGAAAAACCGGCGGTGTCGCAGGAAAACGAGCCGAGCGAACGTGAAGAAAAAGAAAGCAAAGCCGGGGCGAATGAAGCGAGCGTCGGAGCCAATGCCTCGCCGTCGCGCGCTGCGGGCAGGAGTCGATTGTGAGCGCGGACTGGAACAAATGGCTGTTCCGGGCCATGAATTTGAGAACGTTTGATGCGGCCCTGATGAAAGAGGTCAGCCGATGGTTGGAGGCGCAGGCCAAAACAGACGCGGAAAAAGCCTTAAAAATTCTGTTGGAAAGCGGCGGCGTGGGCCGCTTCGCGTTCACGCGAAGCGTTGTGGCCTGCGGGGCGGACCCGGCCGCGGAAGACGAGTTCGGTTGGACCGTTTTGATGAGAGCGGCGCGCTTAGGGCAGAACGATATCACGGAGCTGTTGATTCCGTTCAATGACGCGCGCGCCACGGATGACCGGGGGTGCTCGCCGCTGTGGATCGCGGCCGAGAGGGGGAACCTCAGTTGCGTGAAAGCGTTGTTGCCAGCCAGCGACCCGAAGGCGAAAAATGAAGACGGCCTCACCGCGTTCGCCGTCTCTGTGCTGCGAGGACACACGCATTGCGCGCGGTTTTTGTTCGATGAGGCCGAGGCGCGCGAGGTGTTGGAAGATGGAAGCACGCTGCTGATCAAGTCCGCGATGCGGGCCGATGCCGATTGCGTGACGTTGTTGCTTCCGTTCAGCGACATTCAAGCAAAAGACCGACACGGAATGACCGCGTTGATGCATGCGGCAAAATCTGATCAAAAAGGCTTGTGCGTGCCACTGTTGTTGCCGGGAAGCGACGCCAAAGCGGTGTCGAATGCCGGGCGAACCGCGTTCATGCACGCCATGGGAAACAACAATCGAGAAGAAGCGGCCAAGCGACTGTTGCCGCTCAGCGATTGGGCGGCCCGGGACGCCTGGGGAAAGGACGCCCTGGACCTGGCTCTCGAGAGCGGAAAGTTCTTGACCGCGGATTTGCTGGCGGAGTTGGTGGATTTTGAGCGAGTGAAACAAGCGGTGAAAGATTTCCCCCACGGCCGGCTTTCCGTCATGAGGGCGCGCATCGAACGCGAAGAGCTCGCCCAAGAAATAGCGTTCGCGAAACCGCAAGAAGAAGCGGGCGGCCTAAATGCCGCGCCTCTCAACACCGAGCCGCGCATTGCGCAAGAGCGCAAGGGATTGCGATTGTGAGCTTGACCCGCCGCGCGCGGCCTTGGATTTTTGGCTCTTCGTTCCTTTTTTCGCGGGGGGCTTCTTGTTCTGGGGCCGGCGGACGCGGAGAACCGTCGGCCAAGAGGTCAAACCAAATTAGTGAATGACATGCAAGGCTATGTTGCGCAGATTTCCCCCTTGCAGCGCCATCGCGTCGACCGGCCGGCAAAAAGCCGGATCGGACTCGTGGACGCCGAACGCGCGAATGATGGAGGGCAGAAGGCTCATGGGCGAAGAGTCAAGTCAAGCGAGAAAAATCGGTTCGCTCAATTTGCCCGGCCTCGAGCCGCCGGTCAAGGCCTTTGGCTGATGGCGGCGAAAAAGTTTGCGGAATATGTTTGCAGAACCTAAACCCGAGGCGAATTGGACAAAGAGTTGGTGGTGGGAGCGCCCGATTTTGCGGCATGCGGAAAGACGTCCGCCAAGGAGTCTATCGTCAGAGTGGTTCGCGGCTGCATCGCTTCATTTTGGGCTTTGATCTTCCCCCAAAAAGCGCGCCATTCCACATCCGTGCCTAAATTTAGGGGAGCCGTTTTCGACATGTCTTCAACGGATTCGATCCACAGATCCCAGTAGGGCGAGTCGGCGGCCTGGCGGCCCATGGCGAGGATGCAGGCGTCGGTCGCGGCCAAGGCGTGCATCCATGCGCGAGGCCCGTTCGGGCGTTCGCCCAAAAGCAAAGTGTCGACAATCTCCCGGAAACACCAGACGTCGGTCCATCCCGCGTTGAGGAGCGCCTCTGCGGCCGCCTGCTTGGCGAGCCAGATTGGTGTCTGCTTTTTCCAGTTGGCGACGGCGTCGGCGTTTTCAAGGCTCTTCAACCATCCCTGGGCGACGCCGAGCTTTTGAGCCGGAGAAAGCCATTGCGCAAGAGGCCAGCGGTCAAAAAGAGCAATGTTCGGCGAGCTGAAATAGCCCGAACACGACCAGTCGCAAGCCACGCCGCAAATTTGACGGCGGGCGGCCGGGGTGTCGACGCCGAGGAAAACATCCAGCTGCAAGGCCAAAGATCCATGCCCAAGGAAAAAGCGGGGGGTTTTTCGATTCAACAAAAATGAGCGGAAAGCCTGCGAAAATTCTTCGTCATCGACCAGCGCTGCGCAGATGCGAGGATGCCGAGGCTCGCTTTGTGTGCTTAATTTGAGCAAATCGAGCATGCGCTGCGGGAACGAGGACCAAAAAGCATCCGTCCTCTGGCTGTTTTCGGTCCAGTGGACCGAGGGCAGGATTTCGGAAAGGAATGCGGTCGACCCGTCCGAAATGGCGGACCCGAGCCGGGATAGATTTTTGCTGTCGCGCACGACGGCGAGGGTCGGCGATGAAGGGGTTTGGGTGTCGGCTGGCATGAGGTTCGTGGGCGACAAAGTTGGCAAGCGACAAGGTTGGACGCAGTATATCAGCTTTGGTGCGACACCGGAAAGTCCGTGGCTGATTGGCGAATTGACATCGTGCGCCACACGCATGTGGAAACGATGAGCGGGAACGACGCTCAATCCGCGATGTGAGAACATGGGGGAGATCCAAAAACTGAAAATCAGGCAACAGACAGATCATGAAAATATCTCCATCCGCAGACACAAACACAGAAAACGTCGCGCAATCGCCTGATTGGAGCGGGTGGCTGATTCAATCGTGCGCCTCATGGAAAGAAGGAGGAATCAGCGCGAACAAAGAGGCGACTCGTCCGATTCGCGATTGGCTGCGCGACAACGCGAAATCGGACGAGGAGATCGCCTTCCGGGATGCGCTCAGGAAAGGATTGAAAGGAAATGCTCAATTGCAGTGGATCAAAGGCCTGCTGTCTTGCGGAGCCGATCCCTCAGCCTCCGATGAGGAAGGGCAAACCGTGTTGATGGCGTTGGCGCAGGCGAAAGAGGAAAACGAAGAGTGCGCGAGAACACTATTGCCGCTGAGCGATGAAAAAGCGACAAGAGACGGATGTTCGGCGTTGATGTTCGCGGTGGCCACGGGCAAGAAAAAAATAGCGAGGTTGTTGATGGATCGCGGCGATCTGAAAGAAAAAGGCCCTGACGGATTGACCCTCCTGATGCTCGCCGCTGAAAGCGAAGACCTGGGGATGTTGGCTTTGCTGCTGCCCCATAGCGACCCGAACGAGCGTGGAGTAAATGGCCGCACCGCGCTGATGCAAGTCGCGACAGGCTGGGCCGCGAGCATCGCTGGGGATTTTGAGTGCGTGGATTTTCTGCTTCCCGTCAGCGATTTGAGCGTGAAAGATGATGGTGGGTTGGACGTTTTTGGCCTGGTCGTGGATCGATGCGCTTGGGCTTGCGCCGAAAAATTGGCGCCGCGAGTGGGCTTGGAGGAGTTGAGGGCCGCCGTGAAGCAGGCGCCAGCAGGAGCGATGCCAAGGGCGGTGGCCGAAATCGAACGCCAAGAGTTGGCCGCCATGGTGCGAATGGCCGAGCGCGCCAACACCGCCCCCCAGCAGAATTCACAAGAATCCTCGCTCGGCGGGGACGAACAAGCCGTCACGTCGAAAAATCGAAGGCTGTGAGCTGCGCATAGAGCCGTTCACGCAAGGGGCAGCTGATTTTTAGCCGAATTGATTGGGGGCTCGAAGATTTGCCCAGTCCGCCGCAAAAAAAACACCGACAGGAAAGCGCTAACGGCGAATAAAAATTCACCACGCCAAGGCGCGTCCCGCCGGGTTGAGCGTTTGTGCGTGAAGAATAAAAATCAACGGGGCGAGGCCTCAGGGGCCCGGCGCCGAGGCGTCAAAAAAACTCATCTCGATCATCGCCGAAAAATCCCCCGCCCCCGTGGCGTTCACGATTCCCATCGCCCCCCGTTTCGTCAAAATTCGCGCTGGAAAGCCAGCGGCCATCGCGCGCGTCCTTGGAGCGGCGGGGGCCGGAGCCTTTGCGCTGTTGGGCGCGGTGGCGTTTCCAGCAGCGGTCGGCTTGGCTGCGGATGTAAAAGTCGTCCCAGTCGCTGGGGAGCTTGCGACGCTTTCCGCGCACGGGCGGCTCGCCCGCCTCCGCGTCGATCTGGCAATTGTCGCGATTTTGCGAGTGGGTCCCGGGGTGGCGATAAGAGCGGCCGCGTCGCCAGCGTCCGGTGCCAGGCACCGGCCCCCCGTTGTGGAAGGGCTCAAAAAATCCCAAATGGGAATATCCCAGGCGCATGGCCCAACGCCAGCTGCGCCCGCTCAAATCACGAAGGCGGGATTCTTGGCGCAACGCTTCGCGATCTTCCCAAAAATCCATGGCGTCCAAGGGCGTGCCCAGGGCATCGCGAACAATCCAGTCGCGCGTTTCGCGAACAACGCGAAGCGTGACGCGGGAGCTGTTTTCAGCCCAAAAGCGCTCGGATTCGGAACGCAGCCATTCGAACTGAAGGCCAACGTGTTCGATTAGAAAATTTGAGCCAACCGCTTGGAGAAGCGATCGGCGTGAGCAGTGCCGGTGGCGAGAGCCGTCGCGGCCAATCAAATAAACAGGCGTGAGGGGTTCGCCGGACGGGCCGGCGGGTAGAGTGGGACGACTTTTTTTGCCCATGGCGGAGCTCCTAGGTTGTGAAAAACCTAATGCTCGGCCAGGGCTCCTGCGCAGACGATCAGTCGTTGGGTCATGAAAGGCAACCACAAAAAAAGAGAATGTGAAGCCGATTATGAAACGGAGGAGAGGAAAATGCAAGAAAGAAATGAACCGAAGAGGAAGAAAAGGGAGCTCGCCAATGTCATTTTTGGTGGGAAGTGGCGGAAAGAGGGGACTGAAAAATGGCCCTCTATCGCTCAAAAAAATTTTTTCGGAGATGGGTGGCCAGAAATGGACGTCAGGCGGCCGAGCGTTGATTGTTGGGATATTAACCGTTATTTTGGAAGCCGCCAAGAGCGGGGCTGGAATGGCGCGTGATTGAAAAACAAAGCCCAAAAAATCCAGGGAAAGACTTCCCGGCGCTTGGCCTGCGGAAACGGTTGGCGTTAAGCGCGTCGCGCAAAAAGCAGTCGGGGCTTTTGTTTGGATTTGGTTTCCGAAAGAGAGCGGAGGGCGATGAAAGGAAGAAGGATTGCCATTAGACTGTTTGGCGGGACTTATGGCGGTGGCATTCTTTGGCTAGCTCTTTTTGTGATAGAAAATGACTATGAAGGGTCGTTACTATGATCAAAAAAGTGTTTTTAGGTTATAACATGCCATAAGTAACGAAGGCAGTTAAAGATTTGATGAAAAAAATAGATAGATTACAAAAAATTGCTAAAAAACAACAGAAACAAAAAAATTGGGGTTTTGAGCTGTTTTGGCAGGTGAATTGTAGGAGCGAGAAGAGTTTTTTGGCGGGAAAAGTCGAAAAAATGCAGGCTGGACGGTTTTTGCGAGCTGAAATGATCAATGACCATGCCAAATCGTTGATCTACGAGCAAAAGAGAGCGTTTTTAATGTGATGAGTCTGGCGCAAGAAGATGTGACTGGGGAGGGTGGGTTAGAATCGCGCGTCACTGATAAAAGCTTGAATTTAGCCAGCTTAGCTACATGGACAGATTGAAGGTCGATCGCTTCGAGAAAGGACAAGGTTGGCTGGGGATTTGGATGGAGAATGGAGCGTTTCTGAGCAGCGAGGAAAATCACTGGTCGGGCACGAATATTGCGCTCACAGAGCCTGTGAGATGGGTATGGCAATTGGCGGGCAATCCGGAGTGGCGCGTCGTGACTTGCTCTAAAGAATTTCGGGTGTCCACGGAGGGCGGATATCGGCCCTATGGGTGGGTGCATTTGTTTTTTCGTGGATTGCTGGCCACTGGCCGACCCGACGGAATAAAAAACGGAAGAGTCTATGCTGATTGAGGAGAAGGGGCGAGAACAGAGCGTGCGGCTCGTCCAGCGAACCAGTGGGGCGGGAGATGCGTGCCTTGCTGGCGAGCGGAAGCGCTTTGCCCTGGACGCGGATCAAGAGCTCGGCGCAAGGCGCCGATTGCGCCGATCGACAAAGCCACAGGGGCTCTTCTCGGGAATCTGCCATGCGGTGGGCGTTTCGCCACGGCATGAAATCCTCGGATTGAATGGCAGCCGATGTCGTGGAGGCGTTGGATGGCGCTTACGATCCAGAACCTCGATGCGGTGATGTTGGATATGGCGGACGCCGGCGTGAAACTTTCTGGCGAGGAAAAAAGCGAAAGGGGCTTGGTGGGGATTGTGATAGGCGGCCGTGCATATTCTGAGAATGTGGCGCGGCATTGTTGAAAATGGATGTCGGTTTTGCACGGATTTTGTCTCAGGGGAGCGTCTGAGTTTTATTGCGAGAAAAAGTCGATAAAAAAACCGCTTTCCTGCAAAGCCGCTTTGGACGCGACCGAGGCATGGCGACCGAATTCTGCGAACGAGATTATTCGCCATCCGGGCCCAATAGAGAGGCGGCGGCGCATTTTGCGGTGGTGGGTTGAGCATTTTCGAATTTGGGGGCGTGCCTGGCCGCGAGAGCGGACATGAACGCCAAGTCTCCGCATGGAATTTTTTGCTGCACTAGGCCGCGCGAAAATACGTAAAAAACGCAGGAGCGGCGGATATAGATCACGGCGCGGCTGCAGGTGAATGGCTGTGGTTGGGTATTTATAACAGAGATGGAATGGCCGGGTTGTCAGAATTCGCAAAAAAGAGGTCTGCGGATGCGATCTAGCGAGTCCTGAAAAAGACGCCAGAATGGTTGAGTTAAAAGGATAAGGATGGAAAATCCAAGGACTGTTTATTGGAGAGGGAGCCGCCCGCGAAAAGTCTGAATGAATTGTTGAGCGTGGCCAGGGAAATAAAAAAGGCCGCCAAGAAAAAGAGCAAAAAATGCCGCAATAATAGGCGGCGAAAACGCCTCGCGATTGAAATTTGGCCGCGCGGGAGCGGCCGGGCGGCGGCGATTGTGAGCCTGGGCGAAAAAGATGGCTCGCAGTGACTGAGTTTGAAAAAGAGGAAGGAAAATTGGCGCCGATTTGGTTGGAGATTTTGGGAGGTAATCGGCGGGGGCGAGATAAACAAGATCCACGGTCGCGTCGCAAGCGCCAAGTTTGGGCACAGGAAAAGGACTTTACAAAAGATGGTCAGCTTTTTTGCCGACTCCACGGCGGTTTTTTTCGCGTCGGTGAACGCGAAAGGTCCAAAGCAAAAGCCACGGAAAGCCGATGAACAAAAGAGTGCCAGCGGGAGTGATGGCCCAGACGTCCACATGAATTCGTGAGCGAGCAAGCCAGAATCCAATGACCTCCACAAGCGCTGTGACTGAGCCCCAACCAATGACTTTGGCGAGTGGGAGAAGGCTGGCCCAAGACGCGTTCTGTTTCCATCGCTGGGCCAAGTTGGCCCGGAGCCGCGAAAAAAGAGTTTCATCGCCAGCGCCATCAGGCTTCGCAAGAAGAGCGCCGAGAAGCGGCTTGATGGGAGTGTGGAAAAAATCGAACATGAAGAGGAGAGCGGTAAAAAAAATAAAAACGCCACCGATAACGACAAGGTCGTGAGCGTTTTCGGCTAAATTTGCCTCATGGACGTTATGGATCGGCCGGAAATGGCCAAACCATTCGCCCACTGGGCGAGGCAAGAAGAGGGCGAAAATGATAGAAATCAGCACGGGAGTCGCGATTTGAAAGAACAACCAAGGGAAAAAGTTTTTTTTGAGTTTCGTTTTCCGCGCTGAAATCCATGCGGCAGGTTGAGCTTGGATGTCTGCAGAAATGGATTCGCGATCAAGAAAGACTTGCAAAAAGAATGCCATTGCCAAGATTTTCAGGGTGTGCGGAGTTTTGTTATCGGTCATGGCGATTTTTTTGGATGGGAGTGGGGGATTCCGCGGCTGCGGTGGGGATTGCGGTCAAACGATGGGCGGCAAGTTTGTCAGAGAGGACAAGAAGTCGCCGAAAAGCCCCCCATGAATAGCGCGCCAATTTGCGAAGCGAGAACATAAGAAAAAAAATCAACGCAAGAACAAACAATGCGAGTCCCGCGAGTTCGAGCGCTTCAAGAGCCCTCATGGGCGCAAGCGACAAGTGGCACCACGAGTCGAACCGTTGGCGAGAAGAGACGCAACCTTGAAAATCAAGAGCGCGTTGGGACGGCGCGGCCAGAGAGGACCAACTGGCGACGACAATGAAGCAACGCAGGCCAACCCACAGCAATCGCTCTTGCCGATGATTGAACTGCGTGCGGAAGGGCCAAAGGCGGCTGACGAACATTTTGGCGCAAATTTTGAGCGGCCAGCGTTGTTTGAGGGCTTCGGCGGCTTGAATAAAGGCCAATTCTGTGGAAATCAGGCCAATGGTCTTTTTTTCATCTGGGTTGAAAAATGCTCGCGCGCCGGTCCAAGCGAAACCGCTCCCCATGCAAAGAAAGACAGCGGAAAAAACAAAATGTGTTGTCCACAAAAAGGTCCACGCTTCTTTCGCCGAGGACGGCGAAATCGTCTGCGGGCTGGCAAGAAAAAAGGTGAACAGAAAGAGCGCCCCAATCACTGCCAAAGCGCCAACCCAGGGGGCCGTGGCAATGAGCAGCGCGCCAAAAAACCGAAGAAGGGCTGATAGTCGAGAAAAAAAGGAGAATTCCGCAGAAGTTTCTGCTGGCGTCGATAAGCGCGTTGTTTTGGGCACCGATAAACGAGGGTTTTTGAGTTTTGGGTGATCAATGTCCGGCGCCGCGAGTTTTTGATTTTGAAGATCAGCGCCAAAAACATCTCGAACCGCCAAAAGAACGCCCCAGGCGAGAGGAAGGAAAAAAGAAATGGCCAAAAAGATGCTCAGAGGCGACATTTGGCGCCAGTTTTGAGAAAGAGAAAAGGGTTTGTCAATCAAAAAACAGGCGGCGAAGCCTAAAATAAAAGTAAGAGCGCCCATGGCGAAAGCAGAGCGCCCCGATGGCGTTTTAAATAAACAGCTGAGCCACGCCGTGATTCGAGAGTGAAAATGGCGGAGGAGGCGAATGGATTGAGGCCGATCGGGATCGAAAAAGGCTTGTGCGGAAGCGATTTTCGCTTGTCCAAACGCCATGGCGCTCAACATCCAGGAGAATCCAACCCACGCGACCAAAGCGGAAGATCCGTTAAGAAAGCCCACGTGCCGAAAAAAGCGCGCAGCTATTGAAGACGGAGCCGCAGGAAAATAAAAGGATATGGGCACCGCGAGCGGAGCCAAAACGAAAATAAGAAAGACGGGCGTCGCCACGAATGGCCAGAAGAGAGCGGAAAAAAGAGTTCGCGCGGCCGGCTGCCGGCGGTGGACCAACCATTGGGTTGGATTCTCAACCAAAGACGCAGCAAGGGGAGATCCAGAAAAAAGTCTCTGCAAAAGAAGATAAAAGATCGCGTCGCCAAGCATTTTGATCCGCCAAAAAATGGGGACTCGCGAGGGGGCTGCGGCAGTGGGGCGATCGGTCATGAAAAACCTTGATGGTGGGGAAGCGCGGCATCGGAAAAAGAGAACCGCTGGCATTCTCTGGAGTTGTGGATGTCACGGAGAAAGAGGGGGCAAAACTCTGGCCAGAATAATGTCTGGAGGGCCGCGCAGCGCTCGGAACAATATCCCGTTTTATGGTCGGCAAATCGTCGCCGCGTCAATCACGAATTTCGCAGCAAAGAGGCCCGCTCCATGGTGCTCGGATCAGCCCGGGCCTCTTGCTCAGCCAAAATTGCGGCGCTCAGAAGTCGTTGTTGGGCAAGGTCGGGAATTCTGCCCCACAAAAGGATCAGGGCGGCCAAATCATCGGATTCGGCGTAAAAATACGCGTCAGGCACTCCGAGAATGACCGCCAAGCGGCGTGAGATTCGATGATCCGGCTCGTGCACACCCAATTCGTAGCGGTTGATGCGCGAGCTGGCTGATGAAGATTCAAGGCCCGCGCGCACGCCAAGCTCGCGCTGGGAAATGCCCGCGGCGGTGCGCACGGCATGAAGCCTGCGGCCCCAGGAGCTGGGAGCGGACGCCGCAGGCGGGGCGGTGTCTGATGTCGACCCCGAAAGGGGGCGCGCTTGATCGATGGCGGCGGAGAGCATTGGTGAATCCAGAAATGAACGTGGAGTGCGGTCAGAAGATGTCATGAGAGGGTGCGCTTTGAGAGAAAGAGTGGAGCTCAACAGTGCCGGAAAAAAGCCATCGACTACGTCGATAATCGCAGGGGCAGGGCTGAAAGTGGCCGGCAAAAAGAGGAGCGGATCGTGACAGGCATCAGTGTGCGCTTGTTCCAAAGTCAAAAAATGACGTCATACGTCAACACGAGAACGCCTAATGCCACGCGCAGGACATTTATTTCAATGGGGTCTGTTTTTTCGAGAGTTTTTAGCTATGGAGGAGGCGCCAAGCTTAAAAAAGAACGACGCATTCGCCAATATTGGAGTCGCGTGAGTGGCGTCAATCGAGACAAAGGATTGTGAAACAGTCCGTCAAGCTGAGATGACGGAGTCGCGTGAATCCGGGCGGCTGGCCGCCGATGGGCGCGCGCCGTCAAAAAACAAGCGGCAGAGGCATTGGGTGCATTGCGCGACAAGTCCGGCCAGGAAAAATCACCGGCCGCGCAGAACACCGCAGCGCGCTGAATGCGGAACATTTGAACGATGAAGAGAGCGACTTGCGAGAGCCTTGGCAACGGAACGATGGCAGCGGGGAATATTAAAAAAGAGTTTTAAGAAACGAATAATAAATCGCTGATAGGCGCCGCGATGAGGGATGGCGAATTTTGTTCGTATATAATCGTATGCCATTGTTTCATATATAAAAATATAATGCGTTTGGTTAAAAAAGCTTTTATGCCCATTGTGTTTTTTATTTTTTGGTTTTATGTTCCCCCATGCCCATTTCGGGCGAGCTCATCCAAAAAAGGAAAACATCATGGCGCGTTCTCGTTTTGCAGTTTTAGCTCTTTGCGGTTTTGTGTCTCTTCTCGCGGCTTGCTCATCAGGACCGAACCAAGATGACATTCGGGCCGCATATATAAAGCAAATTGACCAGGCGAAAGCAAACGCCGAAAAAATGGCCGGCGCCGGGGCCGCAACGGGGCTGTTTGGAGATCAATTCGCCCAGGCGCGGTCGCTGGCCGATTCGATCAAGCTGATTGGATGCAAAAGCGATGGTGACCACGCTTACGCTTGCGACATTGAGATTCAAGGAAACGGACGCGCCATCCGCATGGCGAAGGGTGATGATGGGTGGGTCATGATCTTGGATGGGAAATAGAAAAGATGGGTTCCCGTGACATTTTAGGATGTTAGGAGGTTGATGCGATGGGCACATTTTCCTTGACCGACGATCTCGTTCGGCAAACACCAGATGGGAAGACGCTCACCTTTTCGTCGTTCACCGACACGGACGGCGTGCTAAAAACGCCAGGCTCGGGCATGTGGCTAGGCGTCAACGACGAAAAGGGAAATGACTGGGGCGTCTTCGTTCCCCGAGAGCATTGGAGCCCCAAGTGGGAGCTCGACTGGTTCGACGCTTTTTGCCATCACCCTGAGTGGAGAACGAGATTCGTCGAAAGCGCCAATGCGGTCTGGGGCGATTCGGAAAAATTGCCGGCATTGCCCGTCGTGATTGCAGAAAGACGGCGCAATGAACAGGTCAAAAAGCTGTTGGGCTTGGGGCCGCGCGCCCGATTTAAAGATTTTGCCGATCTCAAAAGCGGAAATGACAGTTTCTCAAAACTCAAAGGAGAGGCGTTGTTTGGCCAATTGGGCGACGCTGAGCGCTCTGGCGTGTTCGCCAGTGAATTGGACGACGAACACAAGGCCAAAGCGGCGCGATGGGTTCTGCGCGGGCTGCCTCTGGATTGGGCCGTGAGGAAAGTCAAAACCGACATGGAGATTTCGGCAAACGCCGAAGCACGCCGCGCGAGTTGGCCAAAAATGGGGCGATGAAGAAGGCGAAGACAGGATCAAGTCAAAAAAGCAAAAAAGTTTCTGACTTCGCAATGCCCAATTTTTCCGAAGCTATCGCAGCGCAGCGGCGCGAGGTTGGCATGGCGTGGCCGCGAAGGCTTCGCAAGGATCGTACGAAGCGTGGTCTGTGCGTCGGCCATGATAGGCGCGCTTCCACTCGATATCACTGCAAGTGAAGCGACATCCCTGTCATCGCAGCAATAATTTGCAGCGTGAAAACGGGCCCAGCAATCACCATCGCTCCCAACAGCAAACCTTTGAAAAAGCCACGATCTGCCGAATCCAATGCGGTCCAAAATTTTGTCAGTGGATTCTCCTGCCGCGCGCTCTCTGAATGATTTTCCATCCTTGCCTCCGATGTGTTGTTGATTGTCACTGCAAAAATTAAATGGAAAGGCCGAGTCAGGTTCGCCAACAAGAGACGCAAAAAAACGACCTCGGCGTGTCTTGATCGACTCGCCCCTGCGCACTCTCACCTCCAAATGCATCTGTGTCAAGCGGGGCGCCCCTTTGCCTTCCTCAATGATGCCCATCCGTCGAGGGGGCAAAATTGACGCCGCATGCGCAATGATTGGTTGCGCTGGCTCCTGTTTTTTTTGCGAGACGGAGAAGCCAATGCCGTCGCCCTTGTTGGGCCGCAAGGCGATGATCAGACGCGGCGCGCATAAGTTGGACCCAGCTTGAACAATATCGCTTGGCGGAGCGCACTGTGTGCTGCGAAAATCGTTATAGGAAGAAGACGAGCGGTTGAAGACGCCGGACAATTAACGGCGTCGCCGTTGGCTTCAAAAAACAATGGCGCAAGAATTGTCATTGGGCGTCGATTCGCAATTTTTCCGCGCGGGAGCGGCCGGAAGGCGGCGGTTGTGAGATTGCGCGAACGAGTTTGCGCGACGAACCTGGGTGGATGGCGTTCGGCACGTGCATGAAAATTCTGTGTTTTCGAAAAGAGCAATTGAGCCACAGCTGTTTGACGGAAGTCGCTCCTTATTGGGCGCGCAAAAATCCGGTTTCAGATTGCGCGGCGCCGTTTGAAGAAGAAAAACACCGGGCGCAAAGGGGGCGGTTGCGCAAGTGAAGCGCTGATGATCGAGGCGACCGCTCACGGTGGCTGGCGATCGATGGTCGCGCGCCGTCGAAAAAAGAGAAGAAGGCGCAGGCCGTGGCTGCGCGAAAAGCTGGGCGCATTAAAAAAGGGCAGAAAATATGGTTTTGCATCAATATGGAATCGGGGGCGTCAGCGTCGCAGCCCGGCTGGGAGTTCCTTTGCTTGGCTCGGGGCTCTGGTGGATTGGAAATTGAAAAAACTCGTCAAGAAAAAGAACACCCTGATTGAATCAGGGTGTCAAAAATATTCTGAGGAGTTTATTGGCCGACGCAGACTGTTGGCGTCAGCGATCTTCTCTGTTTGCTGTCCGATGCTTGATGCATGTCCGCAATCTACACCGTGTTTTCAATCAGCACAAAGAGCCGCCGGCGCGCGTTTTGCACGAGCCAGACGAGGCCCAGTCGACGCGGCCGCCAGAGAGTTGGGGCACCAGCATGAACGTTTCCGCCTTTAGCCCCGAGCTGGTTTGCGCTGTGGCGGTGATCACGCCATTTGCGGCGGACGAGACGCTGGCCACATATTTCGTCGCGGGCGAGCAACCCGTCCCTCCCACGCAGGGGATTGTGGTCACTGCGGTCGTGCTGGTGTTTGACGCTCCTGTGATGGGATTGTTGGGCATTCCCGTTATTGACGCGAACGTGGCGGTGCTGGGGACGCTTGGGTGGAGCGCGCCCAAATTCATGTTATAGCAGGGAACAGAAGAGGACCCCCAGCAATATACGCTTGCGGAGACCTGGTTGAATGTGTATCCGTGCGCGAAATAATAGCTGGCGTTTGCGTTCGTGAAAGCCGCAGCCTCAGCAGGAGATCCTCCATTTTGAATCGCGGAGTTCTACATAAAATCGTAATAAGCGCCCTGCGTCATCGGGGAGGGAATGGCAGTGTAGGTCGTGGAGCTTGAAGTCGCCACACCCAAAGAAATGGCCCCGGACGCCACGCAATCGCCGCTCACCGCGCACGTTGAGATGAATGTCTTCTTGAGATGAATGTCTTCGCCGGCGCCGTGGCCACAACCACTTCGGTGAATTTGGATTTCAGTGAATAATTGTTGTAGGCGGGAAGAGCCACAACCATCAAAATGCCAATGATGGCGACGACGACGAGCAGCTCCACAAGCGTGAAGCCGCGAAAATGGGCGGGAGTTTTCATTTGAAATCCGGAATTGTGCACGAGCGCAAATATGAAAAATCACATCGTTGGCGCTGAATGCCCCACTTTATTCACAATGCTCGTGGAGGACAATGCCACTCGTCGATTTTTTACATTATTGAAAGGTTGCACCGTTTTGCCGCCTGCTCCTGTTGGCGTCGAGGGCCGGCGTCCTCGCTTGTTTGAATGATTAGGCATTTTCCGGTCAGCCGACAGGTTTTTGCTATAGAAATTGCGTTTTTATAATTTTAATGGCTTTGGCCGGGTATCCGGCGTGCGTGAAAAGCATGGCGCGGACGGCGGTTGCGACAAGGTGGGCTTTGGCCGCGTGCGTCACGACAAAAAGTTGCGAGGATCAGCGGTGGGCAGGCGAAGCTTCGGTTTTTTGCGATTGAGCTCGATTTATGGGGCTCCCGTCAACCAATTGCGGGCTTCGAGCGTTTAACAGGGAGCGGGCCAAAAAGGCCGCCCCTTTCCCTTTGTTCTTTTTTTGGAGTTTCACCCATGCGCAAATCCCTCCTGGCCATAGCCCTTGCTTTCAGCGCCACCGCGGCAATGGCTGCAGTTCCTGCAGTCTCGGCTTCGGGCGCTTCTGCTCCGACGGCAAAAACACTGTCGAGCTCGCAAAATCGCATGGTTCAGTGCAACAAGGACGCAACCGGCAAGAAGGGCGACGAGCGCAAGGCGTTCATGAAGTCGTGCCTGTCGACCAAGTCCGCGACGGCTTTCGCGCCGGCATCGGCGCCGACGGCGGCGAGCGCGACAGCCAAGAAGTGATTTTGAGCGCGCGATTTCAGAGAAATCTGGAATTTCTCGCGCAACAACGCGTTTTTCAGAAAAAGCTCGCCCTGCGGCGGGCTTTTTTTGTTTGCGTTTTTGGTGCTTGGCGTCAAAACGCTTGCGTCAAACCATTCTGCGGCCGGATTTTCTGGCGATCATTTGTGCCGTTTTCTGGTAAAATGAAGAGCCACGCGGAGCCGTGGCAGAGAACGCTCCGCAAACCAACAGAA
>Ga0209888_1000394_pt1 | contig 22809 bp, 18 predicted proteins | sample OrgsoiDNA_201059_FD_185807 | JGI IMG/M metagenome (GOLD analysis project Ga0209888, IMG submission 185807) | Permafrost soil microbial communities from the Arctic, to analyse light accelerated degradation of dissolved organic matter (DOM) -... | ecosystem: Environmental > Terrestrial > Soil >...
TTGGCTGGGGCAGAGCGTGGACAGTGACCTGGCCCGCGAGATTGCCATGCACCTGCTGATGGGCCGCGTGCGCCAGCCGTTGGACAACCAGCTCGACGACGGCCTGGCGAGTACCCGGCTGTCCAGTACCAAGATGCGCCGGGCGGTGCAGTTGATGGAACAGGCGCTGGAGGAGCCTCTGGACTGCGAGGCGGTTGCGGCCAAGGTCGGTTTGTCCCAGCGGCAACTGGAGCGTCAGTTCAAGCAGCACACCGGCTTGTCACCGCTCAAGTACTACATGAGCCTGCGCCTGGCGCGGGCCCATAACCTGTTGCAACAGACCCGCATGAGCGTGGCCCAGGTCGCGGCCTGTTCGGGGTTCGGCTCGCTGGAGCATTTCTCCCGCACTTACCGGGCGCGTTTCGGTTGCCCGCCGAGCGAGGACCGCAGCCAGGTGTTCAGTGCGCCGGTGATGCGCCAGCCGTTGAGTCGGGAACCGCGCTCCTCGTTGATGGAGGAATGAGGCCGATCACTTTGCTAGTGCGCAAACTCCGGCTCCTCCTCCTCGAGAATCCCCAGCAACGCCGCAAAATGCTTCTCGGCAAACCCCGGATAGTCGAGCCATTGCCGCGCGGTCTTGCGCGCCACTTCATCGCTGGCGATACGCAATGGCCTTCCTGTCGACAACGCGGTGATATACACCTCGCACGCCCGTTCGAAGTAATACAGATCATCGAAGGCCTGGGCCACGCTGGGAGCGGCCACCAACAGGCCGTGATTGCCCATCAACAGGATCGGCTTGTCCCCCAGCAGCCGACTGACCCGTTCGGCCTCGTCCCCCAGGCCCATGCCATCGAACCCGTCATCGATCGCCACCCGCTCGAAAAAACGCATGGCATTCTGCTCGATGGGCGGCAGGCTTGAATCCGCCAGGCAGGCCAGCGCCGTGGCATATTTCGAATGGGTGTGCAGGATGCAGCGGGCATGGGGCTGGTTGCGGTGCAGCGCGCTGTGCAGGGCCGAAGCAGTGATATCTGGCGCATTCGGGCCCGCCAGGCTCGACGGATCGTCGGCATTGACCCGCAACAGCTCACTGGCCCTGATCCGCGAGAAATGCCGACCGTAGGGGTTGATCAGGAATTCTCGGCCATCCGCCGACAGCGCCACGCTGAAGTGATTGGCAATCGATTCGTGCAGCCCCAGCCGCGCGGCCCAGCGAAAGGCGCAAGCCAGCTCCCGGCGCAACCGTACCTGCGCGGTTGACGCCTCGGTGGCGTGGCGTTCGGTGGCGATGTTCATGCTGGACTCCTGATCCCGGCGGCTGATGTTCAGGAGTCTAGGGCTGTCAGCCGTGGCCGCTTGATGGGAAACGACACGGCTTGACGTCATTGCCTCAATCAGCGCTGAACAGTTGCACGATCAGCCAGGCATTCGCCGCACTGATCACCACGAACAACCCCCAGGCCAGTGCCTTGGTGTACCAGCGGTTGACGAAAGGCCCCATCAGGCGTTCATCGCTGGTCATGCGGATCAACGGGTACAGCGCAAAGGGCAGTTGCAGGCTCAGCACCACCTGGCTCAGCACCAGCAATTTGCCCACCGCATCTTCGCCCATCAGCCAGACCCCGGCGAAGGCCGGGATCAGCGCCAGGCCACGGGTGATCAAGCGGCGCTGCCAGCAGGGAATCTTCAGGTTCAGGTAGCCCTCCATGATCACCTGGCCGGCGATGGTGCCGGTAAAGGTCGAGCTCTGCCCGGACGCCAGCAGCGCGATACCAAACAAGGTGCTGGCGAACGCGCCGCCCACCAGCGGGTCGAGCAGGTGATAGGCGTCCTGGATCTCCACCACGGCGGTATGCCCGTTCTGGTGGAAGGCCGCCGCGGCGAGGATCAGGATCGCCGCGTTGACCAGCAAGGCCAGGGCCAGGGAGCCGAGGGTGTCGATGCGCGCCAGTTGCACGGCGTCCTGACGGCTGGCGAGGTCTGTGCCGATCAATCGGGTCTGCACCACCGAGGTGTGCAGGTAGAGGTTATGGGGCATCACCGTGGCCCCGAGAATGCCGATGGCCAGGTACAGCGGTGCTGCGTCGCTGATGGCCGAAAGGGATGGCTTGAAGCCCTGGAACACGTCCGGCCAGTAGGGTTTGATCAGCACCAGTTCGATGAAAAAACACACGCCGATGGTCGCCACCAGCACCAGCATGATCGCTTCCAGGCGCCGGAAACCGCGGTTCTGCAGGGCCAGGATAAGCAGGGTATCGAAGGCCGTCAGGGCAATGCCGAAGGTCAGCGAGCAGCCCAGCAGCAGATGAAAGGCCAGGGCACAACCGAGGACTTCGGCGAGGTCCGTGGCAATGATCGAGATTTCCGCCAGCAGCCACTGGAACTTGGCCGAACGCGGGCTGTAGCGCTCGCGACAGAGCTGCGCCAGGTCGCGGCCGGTGGCGATCCCCAGGCGCGAGCAAAGGCACTGCACCGCCATCCCGGCGAGGCTCGCCAGCAGCACCACGAACAGCAGGTTGTAGCCGTAACGCGAGCCGGCTTCGATCGCCGTAGCCCAGTTGCCAGGGTCCATGTAGCCGATGGAAATCAGCAGGCCGGGCCCGGCGAAGCGCAGGGCGCGCTTGAAGAATGGCGCCCCGCGATCGACGGCAATCGAGCCGTTCACTTCAGAAGGACAGAAGGGGGCAGTGGCAACTTTCGGCAGGCTGAATTTCACACGGCATTCCAGAACAACAGGCGGGAAATGCCAGCTTAGACGTTTGGCGCCCACAGCCCAAGCTATCGGGGCGATTGAATCTGCCGTGCTCTGAATCCAGCGCCCTGGCGCCTGTCGATCGCGACCTCAAGGTTGCCATGGCGTGATATCGCCGCTGAGTTTGCGGTCAAGGAAACACGCCGCGCTGATCAGCGCCAGGTGGGTCAGTGCTTGCGGGGTATTGCCCAGGTGCCGGGCCTGCGGGTCGAACTCTTCGGCGTACAACCCCAATGGGTTGGCGTAGCGCAGCAGTTGCTCGAATTCCAGGTGTGCCTGCTCCACCCGTCCGGCCCGGGCCAGGCACTCGACGTACCAGAACGAGCAGGCGGCGAAGGCCCCTTCGCTGCCTGGCAAACCGTCGATGGGGTGATCGTCGTTGCGATAGCGATAGACCATGCCGTCGCGCACCAGGCTTTTCTGGATCGCCTCCAGGGTCGCCAGCCAGCGCGGATCGGTGGCGCCGACAAAACGCACCAGCGGCATCAGCAGCATCGAGCCGTCGAGGCCGGTGCCGCCGATATGCTGGACGAAATGCCCGCGCTCGGCGTTCCAGAAGTTGCTCCAGATATCGGCGTGAATGGCCTGGCGAGTCTGGTCCCAGCGGGCGAACGGCGCCGGCAGCGAGCGCTTGGAGGCCAGGCGAATGGCGCGGTCCAGGGCGACCCAGCACATCAGGCGCGAGTGCAGGAAGTGGTGTGTCTCGCCGCGCATTTCCCAGATCCCGACGTCGGCCTGGTTCCAGGTGTCGCAGACCTGATCGACAATCTGGCCGACATGCAGCCAGCCTTCATGGGAAATCGCTTCGCCGTATTTGTTGGTCAGGTACACCGCGTCCAGCAACTCGCCGAAGATATCCAGCTGGATCTGGTCGTAGGCCTGGTTGCCGATACGCACCGGCCGGGCATTGCCGTAGCCGGACAGGTGCGTCAGTTCGGTTTCCGGGAGCTCCTGGGTGCCGTCGATGGCATAGAGGATGTTCAGCTTCAATGGTTGATCGCTGCAGTCGCCGACCCGTCCGCGCAACCAGCGCATAAAGCTGTTGGCCTCCTCGACATAACCCAGGCGCATAAAGGCGTAGATGGTGAAGGAGGCGTCACGGATCCAGGTGTAGCGATAGTCCCAGTTACGTTGGCCGCCGGGGCTTTCCGGCAGGCCGAAAGTGACTGCGGCGAGGATCGCGCCGTGCTTGCGCGAGGTCAGCAGCTTGAGGGCCAGGGCCGAGCGGTTGACCGCCTCGCGCCAGCGCCCGCGATAGTTCGAGCGCCCGAGCCAATGGCGCCAGAAGGTCAGGGTGCGTTGCAGGGCCAACTCGCTGCTGCCGACCTTGAGGCGTGGATCGTCGGCCGCACCGAGAAGGAATTCGGCGCTCTGTTGCTGTTCCAGGGTGAAGCTGGCGACGGCGGCCTGACGCTCCAGTTGCAGCGGTTGGTCGGCGCACAGGCGCAGGCTCGGCTGGCCCGGCGCCTCGAAGCACACGTCGTCGCCGTCGAGACGGGCGCGGGTCGCGGCGCGGGCATAGTCATGGCGCACGGCGCAACGCAACTGGAAGGTGGCCTGGCCGCTGATCACCCGGACCCGACGGATCAGCATCGGCAGGTCGTTTTCATCGTCGCTGACCGGCAGCAGGTCGGTGATTTCCACCACCGCACTGGCGCTCAGCCAGCGGGTTTGCAGGACATTGGTGTCCGGCAGGTAGATCTGTTCACGGCGGGCATCGGGCAGGTCCGGGGCCAGCTGGAAAGTCCCGGCTTCTGGGGTGTCGAGCAGGGCACAGAAGATCGAGGGGCTGTCGAAGGTCGGCCAGCAGAAAAAGTCGACACTGCCGCGATCGTTGACCAACGCGGCGCTGCTCATGTCGCCAATGACGCCGTGGGCCTCGATCGCGCTCTGGGGTTCGTTGGAAAGGTCAGGCATGGCCGCGAAACTCCGGGTAGAGAGGCCTGCCGTTGTCAGCGCAGGCCTTTGAATGCACTTATTGAGCTGACTGGCATTCCTCTGCGGAGTTCAGGCGGGGGAGGCGCTTATTGCTCCGGGGTGTCTTCGGGGGCCGGGTCACCGCCGTAGTGCTGGCCCAGTTCGACGCGCTTTTCCTCGACCCAGCCGCTGAAGTCATCACCGCTCTTGGCGATGTACATGACCTGGGCCCAGCCGTCCTCGGTACTGGCATACACCGTGAGGCCGTCGCCGGGTACGACGAAGACCTTCTTGGTGATGCAGGCACTGTTGGGCGCGCTGTGAAAGTAGACCCGGCCCTGGCCGATGACCTTGCCCTCGACGGGTGGGCGGTAGCTGCCGGCTTCGGCGTTGGCCTTGTCATTCAGGGCATCGCAATCGACCGCTGCCTCGGTGGCAAAGGCCGAGGGCGAGAGGTTCAGCAGCAGGCAGGCAAGGGGCAGCAGGCGGGCGGTGCGTTCCATGCGGGAGGTATCCATCAGGTGTGTGGAAAGGTGGTGATCATAATGGGTTGGCTCGTTGGCCATCAGTCGGGAAGGGCAACCGGCGTGAGTACCGGCTTGCCGGAAAAATACGCCAGCAGGTTTTCGGCCACCAGCGCCACCGTGGCTTCGGAGGCTTCCGGCGACAGGCCGGCTACGTGGGGTGTCAGCACCACATTGCCCAGGTCCTTGAGGACCTCCGGCACATTCGGTTCATCGTCGAACACATCCAGTGCCGCACCGGCGAGGCGACCTTGCTGGAGGGCGGTCACCAGGTCGGCGGTGACCACCACGCTGGCGCGTGCAATGTTGACCAGGAAACCTTGCGGGCCGAGGGCTTCAAGAGCCTGTCGGCCGATCAGGCCGTCGGTGCTGACACCGCCCGGGGTGGCGATGATCAGGTAGTCCGAGGCCAGCGCCAGTTCGGTGGTCGTGGCGCAATAGTGGTAATCGATATCCGTGCGCGGTCGCCGGTTGTGATAGCTCACCGTCATGCCGAAACCCAGGGCCGCACGCTGGGCAATCGCCTGTCCCACTGCGCCCATGCCGAGGATGCCCAGGCGCTTGCCGCCCAGGGACGGGCGCATCAGCTTGCGCCACTCACCACGGCGCACCGAGGCATCGGCGCGGGGAATATCGCGCACCAGCGACAGCAGCAGGGCCATGGCATGGTCGGCCACGGACGAGGCATTGGCGCCGGCGCCGTTGGTCACGACGATGCCCCGTTGCGCGGCGGCGTGCAGGTCGACCTTTTCATAGCCGGCCCCGATCACGCAGATGATTTCGAGTTTGGGCAGGGCGGCGATTTCATCGGCGAACAGCCCCAGCGGGCCGCGGGTGAGCACGGCGTTGATGCGTTCGCCATGGTCGGCGATGGCTTGCGCGCGCAGGGCCTGGGTCGGCGCCAGGATCAGTTCGAAGCCGTGCTTCTGGATGATGGGCAGGTAGTCGTCGACGGTTTCCACGAGTACCAGCAGCACGTTGCTCATGTGTTTCTCCGGGCCGAATCAATAAGAGTGACCGGCAAGGCATCGCCCTGCCGGTGGTTGAGCTCAGGTCGCTCTGACACCGTAGCGACTGCGGTAATCACTGGGAGAAAAACCGGTGATTTTCTTGAAGGTCGAACGGAACGCACCGGGGTCCTGGTAACCCACGGTCCAGGCGATATGGTCGACGGTGCCGTTGGTGAATTCAAGCATTTCCCGCGCCTTGCCAACCCGCAGGTGCTGGCAGTACTCCGTCGGACGCAGGCCGGTGGCGGCGCGAAAGCGGCGCAGGAAGGTGCGCTCTTCCAGGCCGGCCTTGTCGGCCATGGCATTCACGCTCACCTCCAGGGCGCCGCTGCTTTGCAGCCAGTGCTGGACCTTGAGGATCGCGGCGTCGCCATGTCCCAGGATCGGCGCAAAGTTGCCGGCGCATTCGCTGGTGTCCCGGTGTTCGATCAGCAGGTAGCGCGCGGTGCGCGTGGCGATGCCTGGCCCCAGCAGCCGTTCGACCAGGCGCATGCCCAGTTCGGCCCAGGCCATCAGCCCGGCGGTGGTGATCAGGTCGCCGTCGTCGATGATCGGCTTGTCGGTGTCGAGGCGTATCTGCGGGTAGAGCGCGGAAAAGGCCTTGGCCGAATTCCAGTGGGTGGTGGCGGGACGTTGGTCGAGCAGGCCGGTCTGCGCGAGCACGAAGGCGCCCATGCACACGGAGCCGATGATCGCCCCGCGGCTATGTTGTTCGCGGACCCAGGCGGCACTGAGGTGCAGGGAAGCCGGCGAGGGGGTATCGCCCAGTGAAGGGGGAATGACCACGGCGACCGGGTGGCCATCCGCGCCCGGCTGGCTGTCGTAGCTCCGTTCGAGCGACTCGCCCGTGGCGCCGGTGGCCCAATGGCTGATGCGCAGCAGTCGGGCCGCATCGCCGTGTTCGGCGACCATGCGATTGGCCACGCTGAACAGATCGGTCAGGCCATGGACGGCGGCGGTCTGCGCGCCGGGATAGAGGAGCAGGCCGATCTCGGACACGGCGCTGTCTTTCAACCCATGGGGTGTCGGGTCGATTGCGTCCATTGTCAGTTTTCCCCTCGAAAGTGTCGGTCCGGCCAATCCCCGGAACAGCGTGGGAACTGGATACTTGATCCGGTAGAGCAAAGCAACCGAACGCTGCACCACTAATCGAGGAAGATGATATGTCCGTACAAGCGCTGATCCTGGTGGATATCCAGAATGACTATTTCCCGGGCGGAAAATGGACCCTGAGCGGCGCCGATGTGGCGGCCGACAAGGCCGCCGCGATTCTGGCCGCGGCGCGTGAGGCCGGCGATTTGGTGGTGCATGTCCGCCATGAGTTCGCCAGTGCCGATGCGCCGTTTTTTGTGCCGGGTTCCGAAGGGGCGCAGCTGCACGCCAAGGTCGTCAATCGCGCCGATGAGCAGGTGATACTCAAGCATTTCGTCAATTCGTTTCGCGACACTGAACTGAGCACGGTGCTGGAGCGCAATGAGGTCAAGGAGCTGGTGGTGGTCGGCAGCATGAGTCACCTGTGTGTCGACGCCATCACCCGCGCGGCGGCCGACCAGGGCTACCAGGTCACGGTGATTCACGATGCCTGTGCTTCACGGGACCTGGAGTTCAACGGCCTGACGGTGCCGGCGGCCCATGTGCACGGGGCGTTCATGGCCTCCCTGGCGTTCGGTTATGCCACGGTGGTTTCCGCCGAGCAGTGGCTGGCGCGCTAAGCCGTCACGCACGGGCGTGATTCCCCGGCAGGCAGCGGCCTGCCGGGGAGTCGATTATTGAGTTCCCCCCAGAATCGATTTCGGCTCGAGGAACGCCTCGAGCCCGAAGGTCCCGTATTCCCGGCCGATGCCCGACTGCTTGAAGCCGCCGAAAGGTGCCGCCGGTTCGTGGGCCAGGGTATTGATCAGCACGCGTCCGGCCTCGAGACGGTCGGCGACCTGGCGGGCCCGTTCGACATCGGCGGACATCACATAGGCTTGCAGGCCGTAGGGTGTGTCATTGGCGATGCGGATGGCTTCTTCCTGGTCGCGGTAGGTGATGATCGACAGCACCGGACCGAAGATTTCCTCGCGGGCGATGGTCATCTCGTTGGTCACGCCACTGAATACCGTCGGGCGCACGAACCAGCCCTGGTCCACGCCCTGGGGCAGGCCTTCGCCACCGACCAGCAGACGGGCGCCGTCGTCGATACCGATGCGGATATAGCGTTGCACCCGCTGCCATTGTTTTTCACTGACCATCGGCCCGACGGTGGTCTGTGGATCAAGGGGATCACCGGCCTTGACCGCGTCGATGGCCTGGATTACGGCGGCTTCGACCTCGTGCAGGCGCTCCTCCGGCACCAGTATCCGGGTCCCGGCGATGCACGCCTGGCCGCTGTTCATGAAGCCGGCCTGCAAGGCCAGGGGAATGGCCTGGCTCAGGTCGGCATCGTCGAGGATCACCACCGGCGATTTGCCGCCCAGTTCCAGGGTGACGCGCTTTAACGTCTCGGCGGCGCTGCGCAGGATGCTCTTGCCCACCAGGGTGGAGCCCGTGAAGGAGATCTTCGCGATATCCGGATGGCTGCTGATCGTGGCGCCGACGGTTTCACCGCGACCAGTGACGATATTGAACAGCCCCGGCGGCAGGTCGGCCTCGTGCAGGGCCTCGGTGACGATACGGGTCTGGATCGCACTCATCTCGCTGGGCTTGATCACCGCCGTACAACCGGCGGCCAGGGCGGCGGCGAGCTTGCCGCAGATAAAGCCGGCATCGTTGTTCCAGGGCGTGATCAGGCCGGCCACGCCGAGTGGCTGCATGATCACCTCGGCGGTCCCGGCACGGCGCTTGAAGTCGTAGTGTTCGAGGATCTTCGCCGCTTCCAGCAAGACGCTGGCGGCATGCTGGGCCATCCAGCGCGAGCGCGAGGCGGGGGCGCCGTATTCCTCGATCAGGGCGTCGTTGAGCGGGTCTTCCCGGGCGACCATGGCGACGTGCATACGCTGCAGCATGGCCAGGCGTTCGCTCTTGGTGGTTCGGGAGAAGGCTGGGAACGCTGCCTTGGCGGCGGCAATCGCGGCATGGGCATCCTGTTCGTCCGCCAGACGCACCTGGCCGATGACCTGGCCGGTGGCGGGGTTGAACAGGTCGAACAGTTCCTCGCCGTGGGGCGTGACAAAGGCGCCATTGATATAGATATGGTCGATGCGTTGCATGGCTGCTCCGAGGTGTACATCTGTGGTGCCAGTCAGGATAAGCGGCTAGGATTGACCTGATAAGCCGGACGAAGCGGCATGGGTTAATGAGTGATTTGGGATAATGCGCACATCAGGCCTGACAGAGTTGGAAGCGGTGCTGGCGGTGGCCCGGCATCGGAGTTTTCGCGCGGCGGCCACTGAGCTGGATGTCTCGACCTCGGCGCTGAGCCATGCGGTGTCGGCGCTGGAGGCGCGGATTGGCGCGCGCCTGTTCAATCGCACCACCCGTAGCGTGGCGCTGTCCGAGGCCGGGGCGCAGTTTGTCGAGAGCATTGCGCCGGCGATGTCGACCATTCGTGAAGCGATGGAGCAGGCCGGCAACCATGGTGATATGCCGAAGGGCACCTTGCGCATCAACAGCGCGGTGGGCGCGGTGAAGCAGGCGATGCCGTTGTTCCTGGAGTACATGCGGCGGTATCCGGACATGAAGGTGGATATCGTCACCGAGGGCAAGTTGATCGATATCGTCGTCGAGGGGTTTGACGCCGGGATTCGCCTGACCGAAAGCGTGCCCCAGGACATGATCGCGATTCCCCTGGGGTTGCCGTTGCGGCTGCTGGTGCTGGGCAGCCCGGAGTATTTTTCCCGAAACCCGGTGCCGCAGGCGCCGATGGATCTGCTGAACCACCGCTGTATCCGCCTGCGTTTGCCCAGCGGGCGGATCTATCACTGGGAGTTCGAGCGCCATGGCGAGTCCTACGAGGTCGATGTACAGGGCGTACTGACCCTGGACGAATCGACCCTGGTGCTGGAGGCCGCGCGGGCGGGATTGGGCTTGGCGTATGCCTCGCAATGGAACGCCACCGCCGATCTGGCGGCGGGTACCCTTGTGCCGGTATTGGAGGAGTGGACGCCGCCTTACGGTGGTTTGTCGCTGTATTACCCGGGGCGCCGGTATGTGCCGGCGGGGTTACGGGCGTTGATCGAGTTGATCAGGGAGCGGAGTGGGCAGCCAGTGTAGTTATGGGGTGCCTGTTCCGGCCTCTTCGCGGGCAAGCCCTGCTCCTACAGTTTTGCGTCGAACACAAAAACTATGTACGACATAACCTTGTAGGAGCAGGGCTTGTCGGGACGCCGCACCGCCGCGAATAGGCCAGCAGAATCAATGCGCCTCTCCCGGTTTGATCCCCGCCGGCAGCGCCTTGGTCAACAGCACCGCCAACATGCTGATCCCCAGGGCGATCCCGACAAAATGGAAGGCGTCGTTATAGGCCATGATCGACGCCTGCTGATGGGTGATCTCGCTCAACTTGCCCAACGCCGCACCATCGCTGCCAAGCTTCTCCGAAAGCATCGTCAGGCGCTCGGCCACCTGGGGATTGCCCGGCACGATCGCCTCGCGCAGATAGTCGAAATAGATCTTGGTCCGCGCATCCAGCAAGGTCGCCAGCAGGGCGATGCCGATGGCCCCGCCGAGGTTGCGCAGGATGTTGAACAGGCTCGACGCCGACCCCGCGTCCTGGGGCAGGATATAGGCGGTGGCGATCAGCGAGATGGTCACCATGATCAGCGGCTGGCCCAGCGCCCGGATGATCTGGATCTGGTTGAACTGCGGGCCGGCGAAGTCCGGGTTGAGCACCCCGGAGGAAAAACTCGCCAGCCCGAACAGGCCGAAACCCAGGGTACAGAGCAGCTTCGGTGAGATGAATTTCATCAGCTTGGGCACCAGCGGAATCAGGAACAGCTGCGGCACCCCCATCCACATGATCACTTCGCCGATCTGCAGGGCGTTGTAGTTCTGGATCTGCGCCAGGTACAGCGGCAGCAGGTAGATCGAGCCATACAGGCCCACGCCCATGCCCAGGCTGGCAATGCTGGACAGGCCGAAGTTGCGGTTCTGCAGGATGCGCAGGTTGATCAGCGGATTGGCCTTGGACAGTTGCAGGATCACGAAGGTGATCAGGCTCAGCAAGGCAATACTGCCCAGGGTCACGATCAGGTTCGATTCCAGCCAGTCCTTGCGGTGGCCTTCTTCGAGAAACACCTGCAGGCACCCCAGGCCAATGCCGAGGCTGACGATCCCGGCGTAGTCGGTGCTCTTGAGCAGTTCCCAATGGGACTCTTTCTTTTCCAGGCCGTAGAGCAGGCCGGCGATCATGATCAGGCCGGGCGGGATGTTGATATAGAAAATGTACTGCCAGCCCCAGTTCTCCGTGAGCCAGCCGCCAATGGTCGGTCCGATGGACGGGGCGAAGGTGGCGGTCATGGCGAACATCGCCATGCCCTTGGCTCGGTGGTGGTCCGGCAGCTTGATCAGGGTCAGGGTGAACGCCAGGGGAATCAGCGCGCCGCCGGTAAAGCCCTGCATGGCGCGGAACACGATCATGCTTTCCAGGCTCCAGGCCATGGAGCAGAGCAAGGATGAGCCGAGGAAGCCCAGGGATACCCAGACCGCCAGCCTCCGCGCCGAGAGCAATTGCACCAGCCAGGCAGTGAGGGGAATCATGATGATTTCCGCCACCAGGTAGGAGGTGGAAATCCACGAGCCTTCTTCCAGGGTCGCCGACAGGGCGCCCTGGATATCCTTGAGCGAGGAGTTGGTGATCTGGATATCGAGCACCGCCATAAAGGCGCCGAGCATCACGCTCATCACCGCGATCCAGTCCCGGCGGGTCGGTTCGCCCACCGGTCGGATCAGTGGGTCACCGGCCATGCTGGGCGTCGCGCAGATCGACCTTGACGGTGACCGACATGCCCGGACGGATCTTGCCCTGCAACGGATTGTCGGCGGCAAAGGTCAGCTTGACCGGAATGCGTTGCACCACCTTGGTGAAGTTGCCGGTGGCGTTGTCCGGCGGCAGCAGGCTGAACTGTGCGCCGGAGGCGGCGAACAGGCTCTCGACCTGGCCCTGGATCGGCGTGTCTTCATAGGCATCGAAAGTCAGCGTCGCGTGTTGGCCCGCCAGCATATGGCCGATCTGGGTTTCCTTGAAGTTGGCCTGGATCCAGATGTCACGGTCCGGGACGATCGACAGCAGGTAGGCGCCGGCCTGCACATACTGGCCATTGCGCGCCGCGCGCTGGCCGACCAGGCCGCTGATGGGCGCGTGGATCTCGCTGCGGGTCAGGTTCAGCTCGGCCTGGGCCAGGTCGGCGCGGGCATTGGCGATCTGGGCGTCGAGGCGCTTGAGTTCGGCACTCAGGGCCGTGACCTGCTGGCGCTGGCCTTGCAGGTCGGCCTGGGCCTTGGCCACTTGCGAACGGGCGATATGGTTGTCGGCTGCGAGCGTGGTGACCCGTTCTTCCGAGACGTAGCCGGGCTTGCGCAGGGTCTGTGCGCGGTTCAGGTCGAGCTGCGAACGGCCGAGGCTGGCCTGGCTGGAGGCAACCTGGGCATCGGCGGAGGCGATCAGGCTGGCCTGCTGGGTCAGCTTGCTCTGGGCCTGCACCCGTTCGGCCTCGCGGGTGGCGAGGGCGGCATTGGCGCGGTCGATGGCCAGCTGGAAGTCAGCGCCTTCGAGCCTGACCAGCAACTGGCCTTTCTCCACATGCTGGTTGTCCGCCACCAGCACTTCGTCAATGCGCGCGCCCAATTGGCTGGAGACCCGGGTGATCTCGCCCTGGACATAAGCGTTATCGGTGCTTTCATAAAAGCGTCCCCTGAAGAACCACTGGGCGAAAAAGCCCAGGGCAATCAACAGGACCAGGAACAGGAAAATAAACAGGCGACGCTTGAGTTGGGAGGGCATGGGCAGCAACACATCAATGTGTAAGTGAATTTTACGGTAGATGAATCTGGCACAGCAGGATTAATGGGTAAATGCCAGTCGCCGAGAAAGCCCGGTTTTCGGGGCCTGGAGCCATTTTTAGACCGAAGCTTGGCTTATATGCCCTTGCCCGATGCCCTGCGCTGGAGCCCGGATGGCTGTGCCTGTTACCATTCGCCCTTTGTTTTATCTCCACTTCGAGACCGCCCATGACCACCGTTCGCACGCGCATCGCGCCATCGCCCACCGGCGATCCCCACGTCGGCACCGCCTACATCGCCTTGTTCAACTACTGCTTTGCCAAGCAGCACGGCGGTGAGTTCATCCTGCGGATCGAAGACACCGACCAGTTGCGTTCGACTCGCGAGTCCGAACAGCAGATTTTCGATGCCCTGAACTGGCTGGGTATCACCTGGGCCGAAGGCCCGGATGTCGGCGGCCCCCACGGTCCGTACCGGCAGAGCGAACGTAGCGAGATCTACAAGAAATACACCCAGCAGTTGGTCGACATGGGTCACGCCTTCCCGTGCTTCTGCACCGCCGAAGAGCTGGACCAGATGCGCGCCGAGCAGATGGCCCGTGGCGAGACCCCGCGCTACGACGGTCGTGCGCTGTTGCTGTCGAAGGAAGAAGTGGCCCGGCGCCTGGCCGCCGGCGAACCCCATGTGATCCGCATGAAAGTGCCGAGCGAAGGCGTCTGCGTGGTGCCGGACATGCTCCGTGGCGATGTCGAGATCCCGTGGGATCGCATGGACATGCAGGTGTTGATGAAGACCGACGGCTTGCCGACCTACTTCCTGGCCAACGTGGTCGACGACCATCTGATGGGCATCACCCACGTGCTGCGTGGCGAAGAGTGGCTGCCGTCGGCACCGAAACTGATCTTGCTCTACGAATACTTCGGCTGGGAACAGCCGCAGCTGTGCTACATGCCGCTGCTGCGTAACCCGGACAAGAGCAAGCTGTCCAAGCGCAAGAACCCGACTTCGGTGACCTTCTACGAGCGCATGGGCTTTATGCCTGAGGCCATGCTCAACTACCTGGGGCGCATGGGCTGGTCGATGCCCGACGAGCGCGAGAAGTTCTCCCTGGAGGAAATGGTCGAGCACTTCGACCTGTCCCGTGTCTCCCTGGGCGGGCCGATTTTCGATATCGAGAAACTGTCCTGGCTCAACGGCCAGTGGCTGCGCGACCTGCCGGTGGAAGAGTTCGCCAGCCGGGTGCAGAACTGGGCGTTGAATCCCGAGTACCTGATGAAGATCGCGCCGCTGGTCCAGGGCCGGGTCGAGACCTTCAGCCAGGTTGCGCCGCTGGCGAACTTCTTCTTCGCCGGCAGCCTGCCGCTGGATGCCAAGCTGTTCGAGCACAAGAAGCTCTCGGCCGACGACGTGCGCAAGTTGATGCAGTTGATCCTGTGGAAGCTGGAAAGCCTGCGCCAGTGGGAAAAGGACAGCATCACCGCGACCATCCAGGCGGTGGTCGACTCCCTGGAGTTGAAACTGCGCGATGCCATGCCGCTGATGTTTGCCTCGATCACCGGGCAGGCCAGTTCGGTGTCGGTGCTCGATGCCATGGAAATCCTCGGGCCGGACCTCACGCGTTTCCGCCTGCGCCAGGCCCTGGATTTGCTCGGTGGTGTGTCGAAGAAAGAAAACAAGGAATGGGAAAAGCTGCTGGGCGCGATTGGCTGATCAGCGACAGGGCCGCTTGCGAAGGCGGCCCTGAGGTCGGTTTTACCCCCGGTTTTACCGGGGCAGGGCGGTAAGTGGTTGTTATGCCGACAAAAAATTTTCAAAAAGTTTGAAAATAAGTTTGACAGCTCCCCGATACGCCCTTAAGATTCGCCCCGTCCTCACCGATGAGGGGCTATAGCTCAGCTGGGAGAGCGCTTGCATGGCATGCAAGAGGTCGACGGTTCGATCCCGTCTAGCTCCACCAATTTACACTTCAAGGCCTGGCCACACCGGCTTTGAAGCGATCAACACTCAGCGTTGATCTGTTGTATAGAAGGGTTTGCGTCCCCTTCGTCTAGTGGCCTAGGACACCGCCCTTTCACGGCGGTAACAGGGGTTCGAGTCCCCTAGGGGACGCCAGTTTTACAGAAGCGATATTGCAGGTTGATGTCGTTCCGCCTCCGAGGCGAAAAATCCGGGGCTATAGCTCAGCTGGGAGAGCGCTTGCATGGCATGCAAGAGGTCGACGGTTCGATCCCGTCTAGCTCCACCAATTTACACTTCAAGGTCTGGCCACACCGGCCTTGAAGCGATCAACACTCAGCGTTGATCATGTTAGAAGGGTTTGTGTCCCCTTCGTCTAGTGGCCTAGGACACCGCCCTTTCACGGCGGTAACAGGGGTTCGAGTCCCCTAGGGGACGCCACGATTGCCCGCTCTGCGGGATTTTATAAGGGTCATTCAATTATTGAATGGCCCTTTTGTTTGTCTGGCGTTTGGCCCTTTGCTCCCTGTCATCCATTTTTTAATACCCATGGCGCGGACCAGCGGTCAAAATAAAGCCTTGCGGAAAAATATTATGCGAATAATATTTTCTGTGTGATGTCTGGAGGTGGCAATGAACGACAAGAAAGCGCAAACCCGCGAGCGCATCCTGCAGGCGGCGAGTAATGCCCTGATCCAGCGCGGCCCGGCCGAGCCGAGTGTCAGCGAGGTGATGGGCGCGGCCGGTTTGACCGTGGGTGGTTTCTACGCGCACTTCGAGAGCAAGGATGCGTTGATGCTGGAGGCGTTCAAGCAATTGCTCGCCCAGCGTCGGGCGAAGATGAGCGAGGTCGACAGCCAGTTGCCGGGCGAGGAGCGGCGTGCCCTGTTCGCGGCGTTCTATCTGTCGCGCAAGCACCGTGATGCGGTCCAGCAGGCCTGCCCGATCCCGTCGATCGTCGGGGAAATGTGCAACCTGCCGGAGTGTTTTCGCGAAGCCCTGAACGAGCATGTGGAACTGATGGTCGCGCAGCTGGCGTCCAGCCCCGAGGATATCGACAAGGCCCTGGCCGATATCGCCCTGATGGTCGGCGGCCTGGCCGTGGCCCGGGCGCTGGGCCCTGGCGAGTTGTCCGACCGAATCCTGCGGGCGGCCAAAACGGCGGTCATCTGAGGGCGCTTCCGTTACACTGCGCCGGTCTTTGATTTGACCGGGAGCGGTACATGAGCTGGGATCTGGCGACACCCTTCATCCTCGATTTGCAGGTGGCCGACGAGGATATCGACGGTCTCGGGCACGCCAACAACGCGGTGTATGTCAGTTGGCTGGAGCGTATCGCCTGGCGTCACTCGCAGCGCCTGGGCCTGGACCTGACCGAGTATCGGCGCCTGGATCGGGCCATGGCGGTGGTCCGGCATGAAATCGACTACCTGGCTGCCGCCTATGAAGGCGACGAGTTGCAGTTGGCGACCTGGATCGTCGACTGGGACCAGCGCCTGAAAATGACTCGGCGTTTCCAACTGGTCCGTCCCAGCGACAACCTGACCCTGTTGCGCGCGCAAACCACCTTTGTCTGCATCGAGTTGTCCAGCGGCAAGCCCAAGCGCATGCCGGCGGAATTTATCGAGGGCTACGGGCCGGCGGTGCAGTCGGTCTGAGGGCGTACCGGTTTGTGCCGGAACCCCGTAAACTGCCGCACTTTTTCGCTGTCCGCTTTTTCCTGTGAGAGTCCCCATGCAAATTGCCCTGGCACCCATGGAGGGGTTGGTCGACAACATCCTGCGTGATGTGCTGACCCGTGTTGGCGGTATCGACTGGTGTGTCACCGAGTTTATCCGGATCAATGACTCGCTGTTGACGCCTGCCTACTACCACAAGTTCGCCCCCGAACTGCTGACCGACGCCCGCACGGCGGCCGGTGTGCCGCTGCGGGTGCAACTGCTGGGCTCCGATCCGGTGTGCCTGGCGGAAAATGCGGCGCTGGCCTGCGAGCTGGGGTCGCAGGTGATCGACCTGAACTTCGGTTGCCCGGCCAAGACCGTGAACAAATCCCGGGGCGGGGCGGTGCTACTCAAGGAGCCGGAGTTGCTCAACGCCATTGTCGAGCAGGTGCGGCGCGCGGTGCCGGCGCATATCCCGGTGACGGCGAAAATGCGCCTGGGTTTCGACAGCCCGGATGGGGCGCTGGTTTGCGGCACGGCCCTGGCCGAAGGCGGGGCGTCGCAAATCGTCGTGCACGCCCGGACCAAGGTCGATGGCTACAAGCCCCCGGCCCATTGGGAATGGGTGGCGCGGGTGCAGGAAGTGGTCAAGGTGCCGGTGTTCGCCAATGGCGATATCTGGTCGGTGGAAGACTGGCGACGCTGTCGCGAGATCAGCGGTGCCGAGGACATCATGCTCGGTCGCGGCCTGGTCTCGCGTCCGGACCTGGCCCGGCAGATCGCCGCAGCGCGGGCTGGCGAGGAAGTGGTGGAGATGACCTGGGCCGAGCTGCTACCGCTGTTGCGTGACTTCTGGGCGCAGGCTGAGGCGCAGTTGACGCCGCGCCAGGCGCCGGGCCGTTTGAAGCAATGGCTGGCGATGTTGACGCGCAATTATCCGGAGGCGGTGGAGCTGTTTACCCACCTGCGCCGCGAGACCGATTGCGAGGCGGTCGGGCGCCTGTTGAACGTGCCGTTGCCTGAGGCAGCCTGAAAAATTTCACGGCAATCTCTTGAAATGCGTGGGCGAGTTCCTATCTAGGGAGTACGCGATGCCGAATTCGGGTCGCGGACTAAACCACTCGCTGAATTTCAGGAGATTGACATGACTACCGCATTTTCCCTGGCTCCACTGTTCCGTTCTTCCGTCGGTTTCGATCGTTTCAACGATCTGTTCGAGACCGCGTTGCGCAACGAGCCGGGCAGCAGCTACCCACCCTACAACGTTGAAAAACATGGTGACGACGAGTACCGCATCGTCGTGGCCGCCGCCGGTTTCCAGGAAGAAGACCTGGAGCTGCAGGTCGAGAAAGGCGTGCTGACCGTCAGTGGCGGCAAGCGTGAGCCCAAGACTGAAAACGTCAGCTACCTGCACCAGGGCATCGCCCAGCGTGCGTTCAAGTTGTCCTTCCGCCTGGCCGATCATATCGAGGTCAAGGCCGCGGGCCTGAGCAACGGCCTGTTGAATATCGACCTGCTGCGGGTCGTGCCGGAAGAGGCCAAGCCAAAGCGCATTGCTATTAATGCCGGGCAGAAGCCAGCCCTGCAACACTAAGCGCCAGCCCGCTGAAAAAGAACCCCGCCTTGGCGGGGTTTTTTGTTAATGCCGTGTGCAGAATTTGTACCCGCCCCGACCTGTAGGAGCAGGGCGTTGTCGGGACGCCGCACCGCCGCGAAGCTTTTGGCGGTCTTGAGGGCCCCTTCGCGAGCAAGCTCTGCTCCTACAGGTCAGTGGTGTGTTCAGTCATGGGTGACTCCAGGAGCTTTTTGAACTCCTCCAAAGGCAACGGCCGACTGTGCAGGTAACCCTGGTACAGATGGCAACCCAAGCCCTCCAGGAACACCAGTTGCTCCGGCAATTCCACCCCCTCGGCAATCACCGTCAGCCCCAGGCTGCGGGCCATGGCAACAATGGCGCGGATGATTTCCGCGTCGTTGGGGTCGTGGGTCGCGTCGCGGACGAACGACTGGTCGATCTTCAAGGCATCCACCGGCAGGCGCTTGAGGTAGGTCAGCGATGAATAACCGGTGCCGAAATCATCCATGGCAAAACTGACGCCGAGCTTGTTCAGGCGGCGCATCTTGCTGATGGTGTCCTCCAGGTTCTGGATCACGATGCCCTCGGTGATTTCCAGTTTCAGCATCGAGGACGGCACGTTGTAGCGGGTCAACGTACGTTCCACCCGTTCGACGAAATCGGTCTGGCGGAACTGTCGCGGGCTGATGTTCACGCACAGGCTGAAGGCATGAGTGATCAGGCCGTCGCCCAGCAATATGCCGAAGGCCTCGCAAGCGTGGTCGAGGATCCAGGTGCCGACTTCAAGGATCAGCCCGCTGTCTTCCAGGACCTTGATGAACTCGGTCGGCGATTGCGCGCCCAGTTCCGGATGGTGCCAGCGCACCAGGGCCTCGGCGCCGATGATGCTGTTGTCGCGGGCGTCCACCTGGGGCTGGAAATGCACGCTGAACTCACCCCGGGAAAGCGCCTGGCGCAGGTCGTTCTCCATGCGCAGGCGTTCGCTGGCGGCTTTTTGCATGGTGCTGTGGAACAGCTGGGTGATGTTGCGCCCGGAATCCTTGGCCCGGTACAGCGCGATATCGGCGCGCTTGAGCAGGTCGGCGGGGGTCGTGCCGTGATCGGGAATCAGTGCCACGCCGATGCTCGGGGTCACCTGCAGGCGCTGGCCGTCGAGGAACATCGGTTCGGCCAGCAGCTCGCGAATGGTGTCCGCCAGTTCGCGGACTTTGTGCGTGACCTCGCTGCGTGAGCCGTCCAGGCCGCTGAGCAGGACCACGAACTCGTCGCCACCGAGGCGCGCCACGGTGTCCTCGGTGCGCACGCTGGCTTCCAGACGGGCGGTCACCACCTTGAGCACGGTGTCGCCCACCGGGTGGCCGAGGGAGTCGTTGATGTGCTTGAAGTGGTCGAGATCGAGGAACAGCAAGGCGCCGCGCAGGTTGTGGCGCTTGAGCAGGGCGATCTGCTGGCTCAGGCGGTCCATCAGCAGGGCGCGGTTGGGCAGGTTGGTCAGCGGGTCGTGATAGGCCAGGTGACGGATCTGCGCCTGGGCGTTCTTCAGTTGGCTGATATCCCGGGCCGTCAGCAGCAGGCACGCGGTTTCATTGAGGATGATCGGTTCGACCGAGACCTCGACCGTGAGCACATCGCCGCGTTTGTTGCGCCCGAGCATGTCGCGGTGCGGGACATGGCCCTTTTCCTTCAACTCCGCCAGCAGGGCGGTGCGCTGCTTGTGATCGGCCCAGACGCCGATTTCATACACCGTGCGGCCGATGACTTCGCCGCTGGTGTAGCCGGTCAGCCGGCAGAAACCATCGTTGACCTCCAGGTAGCGCCCGCTGTCGCGCTCGGTGATGGTGATGGCGTCGGGGCTGGAGTGGAAGGCCTTGGCGAATTTCTCCTCGCTGGCCTTGAGCGCCGCCTCGGCCCGCTGTTGCTGGGTGATGTCGCGCAAGGTGGTAACGATGCACGGCTGCCCCTCGACCACGATCTGCCGGCTGCTGATCACGCAGGTCAGGGCGTGGCCGCGCTTGTGGTGAACGATCACCGCCACATTGTTCAGGGCCTGGTCGCGGATCACCTGCTGGATACGCTGCAGGCGCTTGGCCGAGTCGTCCCACAGGCCGATCTGCTCGGCACTGCGATTACGCACCTCGTTGATGGTCCAGCCGAACACCTGGGTGAAGGCCGGGTTGATCTCGATGAACTGCCCGGTTTCGTGGCGGGTGACGCAGATCGGGTCGGGACTGGCCTGGAACAGGCTGGCGAATTTCTCTTCCGAGGCCACCAGGCGCTGTTCGCGTTCCACCTGTTCGGTGATATCCAGCAGGGTGCCGGCCATGCGCAGCGGGTTGCCCTGTTCGTCACGGTAGAGGCGGGCGCGGCTTTCCAGGTAGCGCGAAATGCCGTTTTCCAGTTGCACCCGATAGGTCAGCTGATAGTTGCCTTCCGGGCCTTCGCGCAGGCTGCGGTAGGCATGGCGCATGCTCTCGCGTTCGCTGGTGGGGACACCGTCGAAAAAAGCGTCGAAGGATTCATGGAACGGCTGTGGCTCCAGTCCGTGCAACTGCGCGGCGCGTGCCGAGCCATAGAGCATGCCGCTGGGGATATGCCAGTCCCAGGTACCCAGTTGCGCCGAGTCCAGGGCCAGGTCGAGGCGGTCCTGGCTGTCCTTGAGGGCCAACTCGGCATTTTTGCGTTCGGTGGTGTCGAGAAAGGTGCTCAGCAGATAGGCCTGGCCTTCCAGTTCGACTCGTTGGGCGCTGAGGATGCCATCGTGAATCTGCCCGTTGCTGCCCCGTAGCTGCACTTCCTGGCTGACCGCTTCGCCGCGGGTGCAGATCGACTTGACCAGGCGTCCGCGTTCTTCGGGGTCAACCCAGAGTCCGATCTCCACGGTGGTCCGCCCGATCACCTGGAGTGCCGGCCAGCCGAACAGGCTTTCGAAGTACTGGTTGGCCTCGCTGATCAGGCCATCTTCCTCGCGGGTCAGCAGCACCATGTTGGGTGAGAGGTGAAACAGTGTAGCGAAGCGTTTTTCCGAACTGCTGAGGGCATGCTCGCGCTGGCGTTGGTGGGTGATTTCGCGGATGACGCCGATCATGCGCGGCTTGCCGTGCTTGTCCGGCAACAGGCTGCCATTGATTTCCAGCCAGTGCAGGCTGCCGTCGGGCCAGAGGATGCGGTGATGCATGGCCTGCTCGACGGGCTCGCCTTCCAGTACCGCATGAAAGGCCCGCAGAGTCCGCGCGCGGTCTTCGACCGGCAACAGGTCGAGGTAGTCGATGTCCTTGGGTAATGGCTGGTGCGGATCGAAGCCGAACAGCGCCTGGGTGCCACGGGACCAACTGACCTGGCCGCTTTCAATATCCCAGCACCAGGCCCCGAGGCGCGCGCCATTGAGGGCTGCCAGCAGTTGCGTGGCGCTTTCCCAGCTCTGCTCCGACACCTGGGGGTCGAGTGCGTGAATGCGTGGGAGGGGTGGGATACGACTGGCGTGCTTGGGCATTTACAGCTGTCCTTGGGATGAAAGGAACGTTGTGCCGCAAAAAGCTGTTTGGAATAAAGCAGGCTTGTCTTATGCCGTCAATCCTGGCTTGTCACCCTGCGCATCCAGCAAAGCCATGAAAGCCCGGGCGGCATTCGACAGTGTCCGCTCCGTGTGCAGGATATAGCCTAGCTGGCGAGTCAGTTGTATGCCTGGTAAAGGGATGCGCGCCACCTGGTCATCGAGCATGGTTCGCGGCAGGACGCTCCAGGCCAGGCCGATGGAGACCATCATCTTGATGGTTTCCAGATAATTGGTGCTCATGGCGATGTTCGGCGTCAGGCCCTGGGCTTCGAACAGGCGCTGGACGATATGGTGGGTAAAGGTGTTGCCGCCCGGGAAGACCGCCGGGTGATGGGCGATGTCCTTGAGGCTGACCGGGCCGTGGCTGACCAGCGGATGCTCGAGGGCGACGACGAAATCCAGCGGGTCGTCCCACACCGGAACGGCGCGCACCAGGCTGTGGGGTTCCGGCGCCAGGGTGATGACCGCCAGTTCGGCGCGGCCGTGGAGAATTTCCTCGTAGGCAATTTCTGAATCGAGGAACTGGATATCCAGTGCCACCTGTGGGTAGCGTCGGGTAAAGGCGCGCAGCAGGGGCGGCAGGCGGTGCAGGCCGATATGATGGCTGGTGGCCAGAGTCAGCCGACCGCTGACTTCGCCGGTGAGGTTGGTCAGCGCCCGGCGGGTATCGTCCAGTACATTGAGAATCTGGTAGGCGCGCGGCAGCAGGGCCCGGCCGGCCTCGGTCAGGCCGATTTCACGGCCCAGGCGGTCGAACAGACGGACATTGAGTTGCTGCTCGAGGCCGGCGATGCGTTTGCTGATGGCCGGCTGTGTCAGGTGCAGGCGTTCGCCGGCGCCGGAAAAACTGCCGGTCTCGGCGATGGCGATAAAGGCGTTGAGGTTGGCCAGGTCCATTCTAGTATTCCAGCTGGTTATCCAAAGCATAAAAAATATGAATTTGAGTTATTCACTCTA
>Ga0209888_1000395_pt1 | contig 22789 bp, 20 predicted proteins | sample OrgsoiDNA_201059_FD_185807 | JGI IMG/M metagenome (GOLD analysis project Ga0209888, IMG submission 185807) | Permafrost soil microbial communities from the Arctic, to analyse light accelerated degradation of dissolved organic matter (DOM) -... | ecosystem: Environmental > Terrestrial > Soil >...
GGTAAATACAGAATCCACTAAACCGTACTGTACAGCCTCATCAGCAGACAGGAAACGGTCACGCTCTGTATCGCGCTCGATTTCTTCAAGCGTTTTGCCCGTGTGTTTCGCCATCAGCTCATTCATACGAGATTTCACTTTCAGGATTTCTTTCGCATGGATCTCAATGTCCGTCGCCTGCCCCTGGAAACCGCCCAGTGGCTGGTGGATCATCACGCGCGAGTTTGGCAGGCAGAAACGCTTACCTTCTGCACCTGCGGTCAACAGGAACGCGCCCATTGAACATGCCTGACCCATACAAATCGTACTGACGTCCGGCTTGATGAACTGCATGGTGTCATAAATCGACATCCCGGCAGTGATCACGCCACCCGGTGAGTTGATGTACAGATAGATGTCTTTTTCCGGGCTTTCTGCTTCCAGGAACAGCATCTGGGCAACAATCAGGTTAGCCATATGGTCTTCGACCTGACCAGTCAGGAAGATGATGCGTTCCTTAAGCAGACGGGAGAAGATGTCGTATGAACGCTCGCCCCGTGAAGTTTGCTCAACCACCATGGGTACCAACGCCATGTTTGGTGCAAATTGCTCTCTTTCACCACTGTATGACATAACCGTCTCCTAATAGATTCTGTTTGGCGCTATTTAAAACCGATTCTACTTGAGATAGACACACATGACTATGCTCAAGCGGCCAAGTCGCCTTTTACACGCCTGACGGTCGTTATCAGTCAGATTCTGACTACAAATTTATCTGAGTTCGTGTTTATCAATTGGGGGATTTAGGCCCCTTTTTCAAGCCTGCCGTCATAATTCTTTTCTCTATCCCCCAATCCGGGCCGCTGAAAGGCCATTTTGCGGGAGACAACGGAGCGGTTCTACGTGCGCTGTGCCTTATAGAGATAAATATAGTGCAAAAACAACAGCCAAAACAAAAATACCTGATTTTCGGCAAATAAAAAGCCCGCAGTGAAAACTGCGGGCTTTTAAACGTGAATCTGCGGACAGATTCAGCAACGTGCAATAAAATTATGCAGGTTGAGTCTGGTTCATCAGCTCAGTAAAGGTAGTGGCTTTTTCAGTCACTTTCGCTTTAGACAACAGAGTTTCGACCGCTTGTTCTTCCAGCGCGACGTTACGCATGTTGTTCATCAGCTCTTTGTTTTTGCTGTAGAACTCAACAACTTCCTGTGGATCTTCGTACGCAGAAGCCATTTCTTCGATCAGCGCTTTAACGCGATCTTCGTCAGCTTTCAGTTCGTGCTGGCTGATGACTTCGCCCAGCAGCAGACCGACAACAACGCGGCGTTTAGCTTGCTCTTCGAACAACTCGCGTGGCAGTTCCAGCGCTTGTTTTTCGTTGCCACCAAAACGCTGTGCAGCCTGGCGACGCAGAACGTCAACTTCGCCGTCGATCAGTGCAGCTGGCACGTCGATTTCGTTAGCGCTGACCAGACCGTCGATAGCCTGAGTTTTGATGCGGTTACGAACAGCACCTTTCAGCTCGCGCTCCATGTTTTTACGCACTTCTGCACGCAGACCTTCAACAGAACCATCAGCTACGCCGAAACGTTTGATGAATTCTGGCGTCAGTTCTGGCAGCTCACGCTCTTCCACTTTCTTCAGGGTAATAACGAACTTAGCCGCTTTACCTTTCAGATTTTCAGCGTGGTAATCTTCTGGGAAGTTTACGTCGATAGTGAATTCTTCACCGGCTTTGTGACCGACCAGACCTTCTTCGAAGCCTGGGATCATGCGGCCCTGGCCCATAGCCAGTACGAAATCAGAGGCTTTGCCGCCTTCGAAATCTTCACCGTCGATAGAACCGGAGAAATCAACGGTCACGCGGTCTTCTGCGGTGACAGCTGCATCAGTTTCTTTCCAGTCAGCTTGTTGCTTGCGCAGAGTTTCCAGCATGGTATCAACATCAGCGTCGTTAACTTCAACAACAGGTTTTTCAACTTCGATGTTTTCCAGATCTTTCAGCTCAACTTCCGGGTAAACTTCAAATTCTACGGTGAAAGTGAACTCTTCACCCTGCTTGTACTCACCCGGGATATAGTTAGGTGCGCCAGCTGGATTGATTTTTTCTTTGATGATCGCATCAACAAAGTTGCGTTGCATCAGATCACCCAGCACGTCCTGACGTACTGACGCGCCGTAACGCTGTTCGATGATGTGGCTTGGTACTTTGCCTTTACGGAAGCCGTCAATACGTACTTTTTTAGAGACGTTGACCAGTTCACTTTTCACTGCTTTTTCAATGCTTTCAGCAGGAACAGTAATCGTTAAGCGGCGCCCAAGGCCTTGAGTGGTTTCAACAGAAACTTGCATCTTGTTACCTCAAAAAAAAATCACAGTGCTCGGTCAACTCCAGAAGTCGTTCACAAGATGAGAAGCACCAAAAGCGCAAACTTACCTTGAAAACGACTTCTAAGAACCGGGACAGTTCTGTATCAGAACGTAGCCCTGTATTCGAGAGCGTCCGAAACCATTCCGGAAAAATTAGACGCGACATTATAGCGACGCAGACGCATTGAGTCGAGGACGGTATCTACAAGCGCGGGAGGGAAACTCACACGGGGACTCGATCCTTCGAAAAATGCGGTCGATGCAGAGGCGAAAATTGCCCTTGTCGTCTGCCTGTCTTGGGAAAAACAAAAACGGCCCGCGGGCCGTTTCATGAAATTCGCATCTACTAATACCGCATCTGACAAGCAAAGTTCCAGTGATACTGCGTCAAACGGCGATATTTATGCCTTTTGTGAATCAGATCTCGACGATCAGGCCATTGTTCCGGCACCGCGACACGGGGGTGATGCCGGAACCGTGTCCTGCAACCCTTCCCATTCTTTTTGGGTGTAGGTGTGCAATGCCAGTGCATGTACGCTGCCTGCGAGTTCTTCAGCCAGATGCCCGTATATAGCACGATGGCGCGCCAGAAAACGTTCACCAAGGAACTTATCGGATACCATGACCACTTTGAAATGGCTTTCTGAGCCTGCCGGTACATTATGACGATAGCTTTCGTCAGTCACTTCCAGAAACGCGGGTTCAAACGCCTCGACTAACTTTGCTTCTATTTGCTCACGAATCATCGCTATCTCCTTACACCGTATCAGCAGAGAACTGCGCACGTCGGGTTCCCTTTGTCTTACATTCCTTTATCTTCACGTTCTACCCTTTAAGAATAGGCTGTTTTCCGACATCCACGTTAATCACGTTAAAAAATTTATAGATTTGATTGATAAAATCGGCGCTCAGTCTGTCAAAGAAATGGCGGCTTAGCCACGGATGAAGACCGTAATCAGCAGACCTGATGAAATAAAACGCTAAAAAATCACTTTTCCAGATTGTTGGGACTTCCACCCGCAAATGGCAATGTTATGATGGCGAGATAAATATGAGCACTATTCCCTTATAAATATTGAGAAAACACACATGTTAAAGAAAATTATTTTCCCTGTGCTGGCGATGTTGATGCTGGCCGGTTGCGCCACCAGCACCAACACGCTGGACGTTTCGCCAAAAATCGTTCTGCCATCACAAGACCCAACGCTTCAGGGCATCACTATCAGCGTTAACGGCGCTGACCAACGTCAGGATCAGGCGCTGGCGAAAGTTAACCGCGATGGCCAGCTGATTTCTCTGACCCCGTCACGCGACCTGCGTTTCCTGTTGCAGGAATCTCTCGAAAAACAAATGACTGCACGTGGTTACATGGTCGGAGCTGACGGTGTCGTCGATCTGCAAATCGTCGTGAATAACCTGTATGCGGACGTACAGGAAGGTAATCTGCGTTACAACATCACCACCAAAGCAGACATCTCCATCATTGCTACCGCGAAAAATGGCAGCAAGCAGGTGAAAAATTACCGCTCGACCTATAACGTTCAGGGCGCGCTGTCTGCGACCAACGCTAAAATCACCACCGCGGTGAACACCACGCTGGGCGATGTCATCAGCGACATGGCGTCTGACACCAGCATCAGCGACTTCATTAAAGCTAACGCGCGTTAAGATTCCGTTGTTGTCAGCCTGATACTTTCTGCCCGGCCTGTCCGGGCAGAATGCTAATGAAAGCCAGTGAATTTATTCCCCGCGAAGCATCCCTTCCTTTATTATGCCCATGCGCCACTCTTTCACCTGTCCGCAGGAACATACTTTTCATGATCAGTCAGTACTTTAAGATTTTCACACAGCGTAATACGGTCATTTTACTGCTGCTGGGTTTTGCGTCCGGGTTACCGCTGGCGCTGACCTCTGGCACGTTACAGGCGTGGATGACGGTCGAGAATGTCGATCTGAAAACCATCGGTATCTTCTCGCTGGTCGGTCAGGCTTACGTCTTTAAGTTCCTGTGGTCGCCGATGATGGACCGCTACACGCCCTCTTTTCTCGGGCGCAGGCGCGGCTGGCTGGTGCTGACGCAACTGCTGCTGGTCGTGGCGATTTTCGGCATGGGCTTTATGGATCCTTCAAAGGACCTGTTCTGGCTGGCGGCGCTGGCGGTGCTGATAGCCTTTGCTTCGGCGTCGCAGGATATTGTCTTCGATGCCTATAAAACGGATTTACTCCCCGCCGAAGAGCGCGGCAACGGCGCAGCGGTTTCGGTGCTGGGTTACCGGCTGGCGATGCTGGTTTCCGGCGGGCTGGCACTCTGGCTGGCTGACCGCTATCTCGGCTGGCAGCACATGTACTGGCTGATGGCTGCCCTGATGCTGTGCGGCGTGCTCGCGACGCTGATGGCGCCGGAGCCGGAAAATTCACAACCCGCGCCGCGCACCATCGAAATGGCGGTGGTCGCTCCCTTGAAAGACTTCTTTGGCCGCAACAACGCGTGGCTGATTTTACTGCTGATCGTGATGTACAAAATGGGCGATGCCTTTGCCGGTAGCCTGAGCACCACTTTTTTAATTCGTGGGGTTGGTTTTGACGCCGGAGAAGTCGGTCTGGTGAACAAATCATTAGGACTGCTGGCGACGATCGTCGGAGCGCTGTTCGGCGGGATGTTGATGCAACGCCTGAGTCTGTTCCGCGCGCTGATGCTGTTTGGGATTTTGCAGGCCGTCTCCAACGCCGGTTACTGGGTCCTTGCGGTGACTGACAAACATCTGTATTCCATGGGCGCGGCGATCTTCTTTGAAAACCTGTGCGGCGGTATGGGCACGGCAGCGTTTGTTGCCCTGCTGATGACGCTCTGCAACCGATCATTCTCCGCCACACAGTTCGCGCTGCTGTCTGCCCTTTCCGCCGTGGGCCGCGTTTACGTCGGGCCGATTGCGGGCTGGTTTGTCGAAGCCTACGGGTGGCCGTGGTTTTATTTGTTCTCTATCGTGGCCGCCGTTCCTGGTCTGTTGTTGCTGGCGGTCTGTCGCGACACACTGGAGTACACGCAAAAAACCGACAGTTTCCTGCCCCGGATCCACTTCGCCACGCCGTATCGCTGGGCGTTGCGCTGCATGGTAGCCGGTAGCGTATTGCTCGCTCTTTGGCTGATTACGCTGATTATAAACAGTCTGGGCTGGGCGTCATGGCAATCGCTGGCAGTGACGCTGCTCGAAACCGGAGCATTCATCTGTCTGGCGGGAATTTTCCTTGGCAGCCTGCTGGATTTCCTGTCACTGCGCCGCAGCGCACGCGCCTGATTTTCCGCCATTCGTTTTGAAAATGAATGGCGGATTCGATTTAACAATTCATCTATAAATATTGCTCAACAATTTGCCGTCGAAAAAAATAATATTTTCTGTTTTTATTTTTCAGGCGCTCATTTGATGCTTTTTATTTCACCTGAAATCTACATTAATTTAACATTAATTAAACCTTCCGGCCGGATAATCGGTGAGAATAATATTTACAAATTCCGACACCCCTTGTTTTTCATCACTATAGAAAAAAATCTATACGCAACATATTGTTGCCCACTGTGAATTGTCACGATCCGTGACATGTGTGACTGCGTTAACATAAAGTGTCAACAGCGCTTTGACACTTGTTTAAGCGTGTTTACAGTCCTGCAACCTTCCCGTAAAATGCCCGCACACCTGAAGCGACAATAGAGCCCTAGTTATTGAGGTCGTTAGATGAGACTTAAGAAATACAATAAAAGTATTGGGATGTTGTCCTTATTTGCTTCCGCGTTAATGTTAAGCGGTTGCAATACGGCATTGATGGATCCCAAGGGAGCAATTGGACTTGAACAGAGAACGCTGATTTTAACGGCGATCGGTTTAATGCTGATCGTTGTTATTCCAGTTATTATCATGGCGTTTGCCTTTGCGTGGAAGTATCGTGCTTCCAACACAAAAGCAACCTACAGTCCTAACTGGTCCCACTCCAACAAAATTGAAGCCGTCGTCTGGACTGTTCCAATTATTATCATTGCCATTCTGGCAACGATTACCTGGAAGACCACCCATGCGCTTGATCCGTTCAAGCCAATCGTATCTGACCAAAAACCGATGACGGTTGAAGTCGTGTCTCTGGACTGGAAATGGTTGTTCATTTATCCGGAACAGGGCATCGCAACTGTTAACGAACTGGTTATCCCGAAAGACGTGCCTGTTCAGTTCAAAGTCACTTCAGACTCTGTGATGAACTCGTTCTTTATTCCTCAGTTAGGCGGACAGATTTACGCGATGGCGGGTATGCAGACTCAGTTGCATTTGATTGCAAATGAAGCTGGCACCTATAAAGGCATCTCGTCAAACTTCAGTGGCCGTGGTTTCTCTGGCATGAAGTTCAACACAATTGCGACCCCAACCCGTGGCGATTTCGACACCTGGGTAGCGAAAGTGAAAAGCGCACCGAACCAACTGGCAACCACTGATGACTTCAACAAGCTGGCTGCACAGAGCATCGACAACCCGGTCGAATATTTCTCTGTCGCAAAACCAGGCCTGTTCAAAGAAATCATTGGCAAATACTCCATGCATGACATGAAGGCAGCGCCAGAAGGTCATACCATGCCAATGCCTGCCGGCACTGACATGAAAGGCATGGATATGGGTGGACAGTCTCACGCAGCCGGAGCCGAGGAATAAACGATGTTCGGAAAATTAACGCTTGATTCGGTTCCGTATCATGAACCGATTATCATGGTCACCGTTGCCGCGATAATTCTGGGTGGGCTGGCAGTAGTTGCCGGCATCACCTATTTCGGTAAATGGAAGTACCTGTGGACCGAATGGCTAACCTCAGTCGACCACAAAAAAATTGGTATCATGTACATCATCGTTGCTTTCGTCATGCTTCTGCGTGGCTTTGCTGATGCCATCATGATGCGTAGCCAGCAGGTACTCGCTTCAGCGGGTGAACCTGGCTTCTTACCGCCTCATCACTACGACCAAATCTTTACCGCGCATGGCGTGATCATGATCTTCTTCATGGCGATGCCTTTCGTTATCGGTTTGATGAACGTCGTCGTTCCTCTACAGATCGGTGCACGTGACGTAGCGTTCCCGTTCCTGAACAACGTCAGCTTCTGGTTCACCGCCGCCGCTGTGATTCTGATCAACATCTCTCTGGGTGTCGGTGAGTTCGCACAAACGGGTTGGTTGGCCTATCCGCCGTTATCAGGTAAGGAATACAGCCCTGGCGTGGGGGTCGATTACTGGATATGGAGTCTACAGATATCCGGTATAGGGACCTTGCTGACCGGTGTTAACTTCTTCGCCACCATCCTCAAGATGCGTGCGCCGGGTATGCCGCTGATGAAAATGCCGGTATTTACCTGGGCTGCACTGTGTACCAACGTCCTGATTATCGTGTCGTTCCCCATTCTGACTGTAACCGTTGCGTTGCTGACCCTGGATCGCTATCTGGGCACCCATTTCTTCACGAATGATATGGGCGGCAACATGATGATGTACATCAACCTGATTTGGGCCTGGGGCCATCCGGAAGTGTACATTTTGGTTCTGCCAGTATTTGGTGTGTTCTCAGAAGTTACCGCGACCTTCTCCAAAAAACGTCTGTTCGGCTATACCTCACTGGTATGGGCAACCATCGCCATTACCGTGCTGTCATTCGTTGTTTGGTTGCACCACTTCTTCACCATGGGTTCAGGCGCCAACGTCAATGCCTTCTTCGGCATCATGACAATGATCATTTCTATCCCAACAGGGGTAAAAATCTTCAACTGGTTGTTCACCATGTATCAGGGCCGTATCCAGCTTAACGCTGCGATGCTGTGGACCATCGGCTTCATCATCACCTTCTCCGTCGGTGGTATGACCGGTGTTCTGCTGGCGGTGCCGGGTGCAGACTTCGTGCTACACAACAGTCTGTTCCTGATTGCACACTTCCATAACGTGATTATCGGTGGTGTCGTCTTCGGTTGCTTCGCGGGTCTGACTTACTGGTTCCCTAAATCTTTCGGCTTCACGCTGAATGAAAAATGGGGTGTGCGTTCATTCTGGTGCTGGATCATCGGCTTCTTCGTTGCCTTCATGCCGCTCTACATTCTGGGCTTCATGGGCATGACCCGTCGTATCAGCCAGAATATCGACCCTGAGTTCCACCTGTTGCTGGTTATTGCAGCCTGTGGTGCAGCGTTGATCGCACTCGGTATTCTGTGTCAGTTGATCATGATCTTTGTGAGCGTGCGTGACCGCGATCAAAACCGTGATCTGACCGGTGACCCGTGGGGCGCCCGTACTCTGGAGTGGTCTACCTCTTCACCTCCTCCGTTCTATAACTTCGCTATCGTGCCGCAAGTTCACGACCGCGATGCATTCTGGGACATGAAAGAGAAAGGCGAAGCTTATGTAAAACCGGCTAAATATGAAAAAATTCATATGCCACGCAACAGCGGCGCAGGCTTCATCATCGCCATGCTCAGCCTGGTCAGCGGTTTTGCATTAATCTGGGACATCTGGTGGTTGGCGCTCGTGACCTTCATCGGCATCGTTGTGACCTGGATTGTAAAAAGCTTCGATGAAGATGTTGATTACTACGTTTCGGCTGAAGAAGTGGAACGTATCGAGAACCAGCATTTTGAACAAATCAGCAAAGCAGGCGTGAAACATGGCAACTGATACCCTGACTAACCACGACGCAGCCCATGCAGAGCATGGGCACCACGACGCAGGTGAAACCAAAGTCTTCGGCTTCTGGATCTACCTGATGAGCGACTGCATATTGTTTGCGAGTTTGTTCGCAACTTATGCAGTACTGGTGCACGGGACCGCTGGCGGCCCAACGGGTAAAGACATTTTCGAACTCCCGTTCGTTCTGGTCGAAACTTTCTTCCTGCTGTTTAGTAGTATTACTTACGGCATGGCGATGCTGGGCATGACCAAAGGCAGCGTAAAAGCTGTTAATACCTGGTTGTTCCTGACTTTCCTGTTCGGTTTAGGCTTTATCGGGATGGAGCTCTATGAATTCCATCACTTGATTAAAGAAGGTTTTGGTCCTGACCGCAGTGGCTTCCTGTCAGCCTTCTTCGCGCTGGTTGCCACTCACGGTATCCACGTGACCTGTGGTTTGATTTGGATCGTTGTGATGATGATTCAAGTGAGCCGTCGTGGCCTGACTGCCGTTAACCAAACCCGTCTGATGTGCCTAAGTCTGTTCTGGCACTTCCTGGACGTGGTCTGGATTTGCGTATTCACCGTTGTTTACCTGATGGGGGTATTAGCATGAGTCATTCTGCCACTTCCCATGGCGGCGCAAGCCACGGCAGCGTGAAGTCATACCTGATTGGCTTCATCCTGTCAGTTATCCTGACGGTTATCCCGTTTGCCATGGTGATGAGCGACACTGCTTCGCATTCGTTGATCATTGGCACCGTGGTAGCATCTGCGGTCATCCAGATCGTGGTCCATCTGGTGTTCTTCCTGCACTTAAGTACTGCGTCGGAAGCACGCTGGAACCTGGTGGCATTTCTGTTCACCGCTGTGATTATCTTTATCGTCGTTGTGGGCTCATTGTGGATTATGTATAACCTCAACCTCAATATGATGGTCAGTTAAAGAGCCGAGCTGCACGTGATGATTAAGCAATACCTGCAAGTAACGAAACCAGGAATTATTTTCGGCAACTTAATTTCTGTCATCGGGGGATTTCTCCTTGCTGCCAAAGGCAGCATCGACTTCCCACTCTTTCTCTCCACGCTGGTGGGTGTTTCGCTGGTCGTTGCCTCGGGTTGTGTCTTTAACAACTTCATCGACCGCGACATCGACCGGATCATGGAAAGAACGAAAAACCGGGTCCTGGTGATGGGGCTTATACCGCCGAAAACAACCCTGGTTTACGCGACCATTCTGGGTATTGTGGGCTTTGCGTTGCTGTATCTGGGCGCCAATCCGCTGGCAATGTGGCTGGCAGTGATGGGCTTTGTGGTTTATGTCGGCGTTTACAGCCTGTACATGAAACGCAAATCAGTTTACGGCACGCTGGTTGGTAGCTTGTCAGGCGCTGCACCTCCGGTGATTGGTTACTGTGCCGTTACCGGCCAGTTCGATATGGGCGCTGCAATCTTGCTTCTGATCTTCAGCCTGTGGCAGATGCCGCACTCGTACGCGATTGCCATCTTCCGCTTTAAAGATTATCAGGCAGCGGGTATCCCGGTTTTGCCGGTGGTGAAAGGCATTTCTGTCGCCAAGCATCATATTACCGTCTACATTCTGGCGTTTATGATTGCCACGCTAATGCTGACCCTGAGCGGTTACGCAGGTTATAAATACCTGATTGTCGCCGGTGCTGTCAGTATCTGGTGGCTGGGCATGGCCCTGAAAGGGTACAAAGCCGAAAACGACATTGTCTGGGCGAGAAAGCTGTTTGGATTCTCCATCATCACGATCATGTCACTCAGCTTTATGATGTCTGTTGATTTCAACTCAGCACCGACATCGATGTTAACCTACGTTTGGTAACGCGAGCGGGTAGCCTAACGCGCTGTCATTTAGTTGGATAACGAGCATATCGAAAGGCCAGTAGCGATACTGGCCTTTTCTTTTGCTCTGCCGCTATGGCTCAACCCGTAATATCTGCTAAAGATCCATCGTTTTACCCTAACTGGCTAAGAGCACTACAATGTGCAGAATGTGATTTTGAGGTAGTAATGTGAACGATAACCAAATGACCCCGCAGGAAAGCCGGGCGACATGGGGATTAGGGACAGTTTTCTCCTTGCGCATGCTCGGCATGTTTATGGTTTTACCCGTCCTGACCACTTACGGTATGGCCCTGACAGGCGCCAGTGAAACCCTTATCGGCATTGCTATTGGCATCTACGGACTGGCTCAGGCCATCTTTCAAATTCCTTTCGGCTTGCTCTCTGACCGCGTTGGTCGCAAGCCGCTGATCGTCTTTGGCCTGATTATCTTCTGCATCGGCAGCGTGGTGGCCGCTTCCACAGATTCCATCTGGGGCGTGATCATCGGCCGCGCTATGCAGGGTTCAGGGGCGATTGCCGCCGCCGTGATGGCGCTGCTTTCAGACCTGACGCGCGAACAGAACCGCACCAAAGCGATGGCCTTTATCGGCATTAGCTTCGGCGTGACTTTCGCGATTGCCATGGTACTCGGCCCGATCATCACCCATGCCTGGGGCCTACACGCCCTGTTCTGGGCCATTGCACTACTGACACTGGTCGCGATCGTGATAACGCTGATGGTGGTCCCCTCTCCTTCCACGCACCTGCTCAACCGTGAATCAAGCATGGTCAAAGGCAGTTTCAGCAAAGTGCTGTCCAACGGCAAGTTGCTGAAACTCAACTTTGGCATTTTGTGTTTGCACATTTTGTTGATGTCGAGCTTCGTGGTATTGCCGCAGGTGATGGAACACGCGGGTTTCCCGCCGAGTGAGCACTGGCGCGTCTATCTGGTGACCATGTTGGTTTCTTTTGTTGCGGTGATCCCGGTCATCATTTACGCCGAGAAAAAGCGCCATATGAAGCAGGTGTTCATGGGCTGCGTAGCGGTTATTCTGTTGGCAGAAATCGTATTGTGGTACGCCGGTTTACGCCTGTGGGTGGTGATCGCGGGTATTCAACTGTTCTTCCTGGCCTTCAACGTGATGGAGGCGATTTTACCGTCGCTCATCAGCAAAGAATCCCCCGCAGGATACAAAGGTACGGCAATGGGCATCTACTCTACCAGCCAGTTTCTGGGTGTCGCCATTGGCGGCAGCCTCGGTGGTTATGTTTACGGTCACGCGGGTGCCGGTGCAGTATTTCTGGTCTGCGCCGCCGTTGCCGTAGTCTGGCTGTTTGTCAGTTCAACCATGAGTGAACCGCCCTACGTCAGTAGCCTGCGTATCACTTTGTCTGAACTGGCCGTCAAGGATTCAGCCCTCGAAGCCCGTATCAAAGCCCAGCCTGGCGTAGCCGAAGCGGTGGTGGTGCCAGAAGAGTTGAGTGCCTACGTAAAAGTGGATACCAAACAGACTAACCGCCAAAAATTGGAACAACTGGTGGCTGTCGTCTGACTGCATCACCAAACAATGAAAAAGGACGCTGACAATAGCGTCCTTTTTCATTTCCAAAACAGTAAAAATCAGTCGCGGAAGTTTTTAAACTGGAAAGGCTGGCCTAACTCACCGTTACGCACCAGTGCCATGACCGCCTGCAAATCGTCACGGGCTTTGCCGGTCACACGCACTTCGTCGCCCTGAACCTGCGCCTGCACTTTAATTTTGCTGTCTTTGATGAGTTTCACAATCTTCTTCGCCAGCGTGGATTCAATCCCGGAATGCAGTTTGGCTGTCACGCTGTACGTTTTACCGCTGTGCTCCATCTGCTCAGGCACCTCCAGCGCCCCGCCTTCAATACTGCGTTTGGCCAGTTTCTCGCGCAGAATATCCACCAGCTGATTAACCTGGAAATCAGATTCGCTGGCGCACTTGATAGACTCGTCCTTTTCGTTCAGCTCGAAGCTGGCAGGAATGTTGCGAAAATCCCAACGAGTGGTCAGTTCACGGCTGGCATTCTCGACCGCATTGCGGACTTCCTGCATGTCAATTTCGGAAACAATGTCGAATGACGGCATAATCGATTCTCCCTGGGATATTAACCCATGTCGTTATGATGATAAGTCGTTTGATGGCGTGCATAATACCGCCTTCGCCCTTTGATGCCAAAACCAAGCCGCATCCTTTTGTTGACTGAAGCCCGAACAGGCATAAAATCCCCGAAAAAGTGTGACGCACAGCACAAACAGCTATACTAATAACTACAAATAAATAACAAACAAGAAACATAACATTCGATTCACTGAGTGCGTTCATTCAATTGCTCAGGAGGCATAATGAAGATTACAGTACTTGGCTGCGGGGCTTTAGGCCAACTTTGGCTTTCCGCTTTGTATGAGCAAGGACACGATGTTCAGGGTTGGATCCGCATTGCACAGCCTTTCTGCGCGGTAAACGTAATCAATGCCGACGGCGGGGCATTTAACCGTAATTTGCCCACCAATGATCCGCAGCATCTGGCTGAAAGCGAGCTTTTGTTAGTCACCCTCAAAGCCTGGCAGGTTTCAGGCGCGGTCAGCGCATTAATGCCAATGCTGAATGATAACTGCACTCTGCTCCTGTTGCATAACGGCATGGGGACAATAGAAGAGCTACCGGCAAACCGCTTCTCGATTTTACAAGGTGCTACCACCCACGCCGCTCGCCATGAAGGCAATTCTATTCTTCACGTGGCCAGCGGCGTAACACATATCGGTCCGGTATCCGCACGCGGTGCGGCATCAAGCCATCTGGCGGACGTTTTGCATAATGCCCTGCCTGACGTCGCTTGGCATGACAACATCTATCCCTCGCTGTGGAATAAGCTGGCGGTAAATTGCGTGATCAATCCGCTAACCGCCGTACATAACTGTACGAACGGTGATCTTATGGCGTACTCGGGTGAAATCGAACAAATCTGTGCCGAAGTGGCCGATGTGATGGCCATTGAGGGATACCAGACACATACGGAATCGCTGCTGAGTTATGTTTATCAGGTAATCGACACCACTGCGGCCAATCACTCATCAATGTTGCAGGATATCCGGGGCCAACGTCATACCGAAATTGACTACATCACCGGCTACATTATTCGCCGCGCCCGTAAGCATGGGCTCACCCTGCCAGCGAATACCCGTTTATTTGAAATGATTAAAAGAAAGGAAAATAACTATGAGCGTTTCGGTTCTGGTTTGTCTGGCACCTGGTAGCGAAGAGATTGAAGCGGTCACCGCGATTGATTTGCTGGTCCGTGCGGGTGTCAACGTAACAACGGCCAGTGTGGCGGGTGACGGCAATCTGGAGATCCGCTGCTCGCGCGGCGTGCGTATTCTGGCAGATGTTGCACTGGTGGATGTGGCTGACAACCACTTTGAGGCCATTGTCCTGCCCGGCGGCCTTAAAGGCGCGGAGTGTTTTCGCGACAGCCCACTTTTAGTCGAAACAGTGCGTCAGACCCATTTTGCCGGCAAGATTGTAGCGGCCATCTGTGCTGCTCCTGCCCTGGTTCTGGAATATCATGACCTGTTCCCTATCGCTAATATCACCGGATCACCCTCTTTAAAAGAGAAGATCTCGCCATCAAAATGGTCCGATCGCCGCGTCATGTATGATCCGCGCGTCAATCTGCTGACCAGCCAAGGTCCTGGCAGCGCGATAGAGTTCACCCTCAAACTGATCGAACTGCTGCTTGGCAGACCCAAAGCGGCTGAAATTGCGGCACAGCTCGTGATGTCGCCGGGAATTTATAATTTCACTGACGAAGGAGCGCGGGAATAAGTGCCTGTTCTGATGTAGAAAAACACATAAAAAAACCCGGCAATGCCGGGTTTATATTTCGTTCCCGCAAAACTTACGGGCGATAGACTTTCACGTTTTTAAAGCCCTGCTCGATCAGGTATAGCGCCTGTAACCGGCTCATGACGCCACGGTCGCAATACAGCAGATAGGTTTTGCTCTGGTCGAGATCCGCAAACTGCGCACTGAGTTTGTAGAAAGGCAAGGTTTTGACCTCTACGTTGTCCAAATCCAGCGGCTTATCTTCGGCTTCGTCCGGTGCACGGATATCCAGCAGGATGTCCGTAGAAGCAAACGCGTCCACCGTTTCGACTTCTGCCACTTCTTTGGCGGTTTCTTCGGCGATATGGCGAATGTCATAGTTCTGCGCTTCACTGACCACTTTGTCGAGCACTGAGAAGTCAAACAGCTGCTCTTCGGCTTCGATTTTAGCTTTTACCGCTTTTACGGTCGGACTTTTAGAAATTACACCACAATATTCCGGCATCGTTTTGGCAAAGTCTTCGGTACCAATTTCACGGGCGATATTGATGATGTGCTCTTTATCGTGGGAAATTAGCGGGCGCAGAATCAGGGTATCAGTCGCATTGTCGATCAAACGCAGGTTGGTCAGCGTCTGGCTGGAAACCTGGCCCAGCGCTTCGCCGGTCACCAGCGCCTGCACACCATAGCGTTCAGCGATTTGCGACGCCGCGCGCACCATCATACGTTTCAGCACCACGCCCATCTGGCCATCTTCGATTTTTTCGAGAATTTCGCCCACTACCGGTTCGAAATCGATAGCGATAAAACGCACTTTGTGCGAACTGCCGAAGCGTTTCCACAGATAATACGCCACCTGCTTGACGCCAATCTCATGAGCAGAGCCGCCAAGATTGAAGAAGCAATAGTGTACGCGGCAGCCACGACGCATCAGCATGTAACTCGATACACCGGAGTCGAAACCACCTGAAATCAGTGACAACACGTCTTCCTGCGTACCAATCGGGTAGCCGCCCTGACCTTCATGACGGCTCTTAATCAGTACAAGCTGGTCGTCGTTGATTTCCAGCTTCACTGTGACTTGCGGCGCGGTCAGATTCACCTTCGCCGATTCAATATGCTGATTCAAACCGCCACCCACATAACGCTCGACATCACCGGAGCTGAAGGTATGTTTGCCACGGCGCTTTACGCGCACGCAGAAGGTTTTACCCTCCACTTCAGAACGGTAAGCTTCCAGCGCCTGCTCGAAGATATTGTGGACATCGGTATAAGGGCGGTCTTCCACTTCTTCAACGTGGCGGATGCCGGGGATGCGACACAACAATTCGATGATCAAGTCGTGTTTGCTTTCGTCTTTGCTGCGAACTTCGATATGATCCCAGTGGCGCACCACCGCGAGGGTCTCATCATGAGGCTTCACGATGTTACGGATGCTACTTGCGAGGATCTTAATGAAGCGCAAACGCACAGATTGACTCTTGATGGTGATTTCTGGGAACAATTTAATGATAAACTTCATGGCAGTCTTTTGTCAGCGGTGAGAATTAGGGGTCATGAGTGGCTGTATATGGCTCAGAGAGCCTATTATTGTTAAGCCAATAGCCATTTATGCAAAATGATGGGGCTTAACAATACTTTTTAAGTAAACAAAAACAACAGCGGCGCGGAGTATATCACCTAAACTGAGGACTCTGCGCGCAAAACCACATATCGGATGTGACGTCGATACGGAATTTCTACCGGGGCTTCACTCAGCATCGCAACGCCATATTGCAGCTCCGCCCATCGGATCCAACGAGTTTGAAAGAGAATTATGCCAAAAAAAGCTGCACCACCTGCCAATTTTGAAACCGCACTGACCGAACTGGAACAGATTGTCATCCGCCTGGAATCAGGTGAATTACCGCTGGAAGACGCGCTGAACGAATTTGAAAACGGCGTACAGCTGGCACGTCAGGGACAACAAAAATTACAACAGGCGGAGCAACGGGTGCAAATCCTGCTCGACAGCGACAACGACGCTGCGCTGGTGCCTTTTACCCCGGATGCTGAGTGATCTGTTATGGCTGATATTGAACAACAAGCCGACATCACCGATTTCAACAGTCAGCGTCGTGTGCTGCAAAAACGGGTTGATCGGGCACTGGCATCTTATATTGATGAGCAACCTTTTGCTGACAGCCCGCTGGTTGGCGCGATGCGCCACGGTGCCCTGCTCGGCGGCAAGCGCCTGCGTCCTTACCTGGTGTATGCTAGCGGCACGCTTTTCGGTGTTGATCTCAGTAATCTGGATGCACCGGCGGCGGCGATCGAATGTATTCACGCTTATTCGTTGATCCACGATGATCTCCCGGCGATGGACGATGACGATCTGCGCCGTGGCCAGCCGACTTGCCACATCAAATTTGGCGAAGCCAATGCGATTTTGGCCGGTGATGCCCTGCAAACCCTGGCCTTTACGCTGTTGGCCGACAGCCCGATGCCCGATGTCCGAATGCAAGATCGCCTGTCGATGATCTCTGAACTGGCAGCGGCAAGCGGTGTGGCAGGGATGTGTGCTGGTCAGGCACTGGACCTGGCTGCGGAAGGTCAGGACATAAATTTACAGGCGCTGGAGCAAATTCATCGCCACAAAACCGGGGCGCTTATCCGCGCCGCCGTGCGCCTGGGCGCGCTGGCAGCCGGTGAAGCGGGCAGAGCAGTACTGCCGGTGCTCGACCAATATTCCCAGGCCATCGGGCTGGCTTTCCAGGTACAGGATGACATTCTGGATGTCATTGGCGATACCGAGAAACTGGGTAAACGTCAGGGAGCCGATCAACACCTCGGCAAAAGTACCTATCCGGCCCTGCTGGGGTTGGACGGCGCACAGGCGAAAGCCAGGGATCTCTATCAGGAAGCCGTCTCTGCGTTAGACCAGTTGGCCGCACTTTCCTACAACACAGCGCCGCTTCTCGCGTTAGCCAGCTTCGTTATTGAACGCGACAATTAATAATTACTATGAGCAACTGATGAGTCTTGAACTAGCCAAATACCCGACACTGGCGCTGGCGGAGAACCCTGAAGAACTCCGTTCGCTCCCAAAAGAGAGCTTGCCTAAGCTTTGTGACGAACTGCGCCAATATCTGCTGGCCAGCGTCAGTCAGTCCAGCGGACATTTTGCGTCCGGTTTGGGCACGGTGGAACTGACCGTCGCGATGCATTACGTCTACAACACGCCGTTTGATCATCTGGTGTGGGACGTGGGTCATCAGGCTTACCCACATAAAATTCTGACGGGCCGCCGGGACAAAATCTCCACTATCCGCCAGAAAGGCGGGTTGCATCCGTTCCCATGGCGCGGTGAAAGTGAGTTTGACACGCTGTCCGTCGGCCACTCTTCGACGTCGATCAGTGCAGGTTTAGGCATGGCGGTAGCGGCCGAGCGCGAAGGCAAAGGCCGCCGCACTATCTGCGTGATTGGTGATGGTGCCATTACTGCGGGCATGGCTTTTGAAGCCATGAATCATGCGGGTGATATTAAGTCTGACATGCTGGTCGTGCTCAACGATAACGAGATGTCGATCTCCGAAAACGTCGGCGCGTTGAATAATCATCTGGCGCAGCTGCTTTCCGGCAAGCTTTACTCGCGACTGCGTGAAGGCGGCAAGAAAGTCTTGTCTGGTATTCCGCCAATCAAAGAGTTGGTGCGACGCACTGAAGAGCACCTGAAAGGGATGATGGTACCTGGCACGCTGTTCGAAGAGCTTGGTTTCAACTATATCGGCCCGGTTGACGGCCACGACGTGCTGGCGCTGGTGCAAACGCTGAAAAATATGCGTGACCTGAAAGGGCCACAGCTGTTGCACATCATGACCAAAAAAGGCAAAGGCTACGAGCCAGCCGAAAAAGATCCGATCGGCTGGCATGCGGTACCAAAATTTGATCCGGCACTGGGCACACTGCCAAAAAGCAAAGAAGGCCTGCCGACCTACTCGAAAGTTTTCGGTGACTGGTTGTGTGAAACTGCGGCCAAAGACAGCAAGCTGATGGCTGTTACGCCTGCCATGCGCGAAGGTTCTGGCATGGTGCGCTTCTCACGTGAATATCCGCAGCAATATTTCGACGTGGCGATCGCCGAACAGCACGCCGTCACCTTCGCTGCCGGTTTGGCGATTGGCGGCTATAAGCCTATCGTCGCCATATACTCCACGTTTCTCCAGCGCGCTTATGATCAGGTGATCCACGATGTGGCGATCCAAAATTTGCCGGTGCTGTTTGCCATTGACCGCGGCGGTATTGTCGGCGCTGACGGCCAGACCCACCAGGGCGCATTTGATCTGTCATTCCTGCGTTGTATTCCGAACATGATCATCATGGCGCCAAGCGATGAAAACGAATGCCGCCAGATGCTGCATACCGGTTATCACTATCAGGGCGGCCCGGTTGCTGTACGTTATCCGCGCGGCAGCGGAACGGGCGCGACCTGCGAAGCTCTGGCTTCGCTGCCAATAGGTAAAGGTATTGTGCGACGTGAAGGCGAGAAAATCGCCATACTTAACTTCGGCACATTATTGCCAGAAGCGCAGGCCGTGGCCGAGAAACTGAATGCGACACTGGTCGATATGCGTTTTGTTAAACCCCTTGACGACGCGCTGGTCCTCGAACTGGCGGCCAGCCATGAAGTACTGGTGACGCTGGAAGAAAATGCCATCATGGGCGGGGCAGGCAGCGGCGTAAACGAACTGTTGATGGCAAAACGCACCATAGTGCCAGTGCTCAATATCGGCCTGCCAGACCACTTTGTTCCACAGGGAACGCAGGATGAAATTCGCGTTGATTTAGGTCTTGATGCCGCCGGCATTGAGCGTCAAATTACCGACTGGTTAGCCTGACCCCTCAAATTCCCCTCTTTAACCATTAAAGAGGGGCTTCTCTGCCTCTTCTCCGTAATTTCCTCAATTTCACCGCACGGTGAGCTACAGTTATAGCGTGCTAAGCATTTAACTTTATCACTGATAAGAATAAAAACCAGGAGGAATGATGCAATTTATTACCCTCGGAAAAACCGATCTCAAGGTTTCGCGTCTGTGTCTCGGCTGCATGACGTTTGGCGAACCGGATCGCGGCACACACGCCTGGACATTGCCCGAAGAGAGCAGCCGCCCGATCATCAGACAGGCGTTGGATGCGGGGATTAACTTCTTCGATACCGCCAACAGTTATTCTGACGGCAGCAGCGAAGAAATTGTGGGCCGTGCCCTGCGCGATTTTGCCCAGCGCGACAACGTTGTGGTGGCGACCAAAGTCTATAATGCGGTAACCGGGCTGAAACCCGGTCTTTCTCGTGCTTCAATAATGCAATCCATTGACGACAGCCTGACGCGGCTCGGCATGGACTACGTTGACTTGCTACAAATTCACCGCTGGGACTACGAAACACCGATTGAGGAAACGCTTGAAGCACTCAATGACGTGGTCAAAGCCGGGAAAGCACGCTATATCGGGGCGTCATCCATGCATGCTCATCAATTCAAACAGGCGTTGGATGTCTCAGCAAAAAATGGCTGGGCGAGTTTTATTTCGATGCAGGATCAATACAACCTGATCCAGCGTGAGGAAGAAAATGAGATGCACCCGCTGTGCCTGCAGGAAAATATCGCCGTGCTGCCGTGGAGCCCGCTGGCACGAGGTAAATTGACCCGCCCGTGGGGTGAAACTACCGCCCGTTCAGTGTCGGATAAATTTGCCAGCCAACTCTATGACGCCACCGAAGCCGCCGATGCGAAAATCGCGGAACGCGTAGCAAAAGTGGCAGAAGATCACGGCGTGCCGCGCGCGCAGATAGCGCTGGCCTGGCTGCTGGCTAAACCGGCAGTGACAGCACCGATCATCGGTGCGTCGCGCGCAGAGCATCTTGACGATGCGATCGCAGCCTTACAGGTAAAACTGTCGCGAGAAGAGATCGCCGAACTGGAAATGGCCTATCAGCCACATGTTGCAACCGGCTTCCAGTAACACTTCCCCTTCGCTAACCAAAAATAAAAGGGCCGCTGAACGTACTGCATCAGCGCCCTTTCCTTATCTGGTCGTGATCAGAACAGGCCAAGCGGCCAGTGATGCCCCACCAGATAAATAATGCCTGCGGCAATAATACCGGCCACGACATCATCAATCATGATGCCCATGCCGCCCTGCACGTTGCGATCAAACCAGCGGATCGGCCAGGGTTTCCAGATATCCAGAATACGAAATATCACAAAACCGGCCAGCACCCATTGCCAGTCATTGGTGGGCAACGCCATCAGCGTGATCCACATCCCGACAAACTCATCCCAGACAATGCTGCCATGGTCGTGTACGCGCATGTCTCTGGCCGTTTGACGACAAAGATAGACGCCAATACAGATGCTAAACATCACCACCAGTGAATAAACCTGCCACGGCAGATAAGTCAGCAGGATCCAGAAAGGAATGGCGGCAATCGAACCAGCCGTACCGGGGCCGACAGGAAATAAACCGCTGCCAAAACCGGTCGCCAGTAAATGCCACGGATTGCGTAAATCCAGACGCTTCTTCGCCGCAGCCATATCCTGCACGTGGTCGCCGGTTTTACCTTTGTAATTGGCCGGACGTTTTTTATGGCCGATAGGTTTTTGTTCGTTTGTCACAAGGTTTCTCCTGCAGCAAAGTGATCAAACCCGTGCCAGTCCAACTTAACCGGTGCGCCTGAACGCATAAACTTCATGCCTTCAGAAAGCGGGGCTATCTGGCCAACACAGGTAAAATCGACACCGAGATGGCTCAGCGCGACGTCCAATGCACCGCGATTGATTTCAGGAACCGTAAAGCAAAGTTCGTAGTCTTCACCCCCGGTCAACGCCCATTTCAGCGCTTGTTCTTTGTCCACACTGGCCAGCAGCGACTCAGACAGCGGCAGTGCATCGAGATCCAACCGGGCGCCACAGCCACTGGCGGTGAGCACATGCTGTAGATCAGAAATCAGGCCGTCGGAAATATCAATGGCAGACGTCGCGAGATCACGCAGTGCCTGCCCCTGAAGTATGCGCGGTGTCGGGCGCAAATGACGTTGCAGCAAGGTTTTACGGTACTGCGGGGAGCTAACCTCGAGCTTGTCGAGCAAAATCGCCAGACCAGCTGCGCTGTCACCCAGGGAGCCGGTGACAAAAATCCAGTCGCCTACGCCAGCCCCGGAGCGCGTTAACGCCCGGTCCATCGGGATAAGGCCCTGAATGGTGAGAGTCATGCTTAGCGGACCGCGGGTAGTGTCACCACCAATCAGCTGCATACCGTAATAATTCAGTTGTTCAAACAGGCTGTCACTGAAGGCTTCAAGCCAGTCAGTGTTCACTTCGGGTAAGGTCAGCGCCAGAGAAACCCAGGCAGGGTCAGCGCCCATAGCAGCCAGATCGCTAAGGTTCACCGCCAACGCCTTGTAGCCAAGGTCTGCCGGATCAATTGTCTTGAGGAAGTGGATGCCTTCTACCAGGGTATCGGTGCTTACTGCCAATAACTGCTTTTCTGCCACAGTCAGCAAGGCGCAATCATCGCCAATGCCTAACTGTACATCCCGGCGTGCTGTTCTATACCGGTTAAAATAGCGCGCTATTAAATCAAATTCGCCGCATGCCATAGTACAATTCCAGATCGAGTGCTCCAAATCATTCGGGGTACAGGAAGACGGCGACGAAGCGCATCCCGATGAACTTACTAAAGTAAGTGATTCGGGTAAGCGAGGAAGCCAACACACCTGCAACCTGAAGGATGAAGGAGATAGAATGAATTAAGGCCGGATATCCGGCCTTAACAGGTTAGTCAGCGCCTATGGTAAGCGATGTAACATCACACGATTATCAACGAGCAGTGTGACTAACACATTTTCAGTTACTTCTTATTCGTACGAATGTGTGGGCCTGCTTTATCCAGCACACCGTTAACAAACTTGTGGCTATCTTCTGCGCCGAAGGTTTTCGCCAGTTCGATCGCTTCGTTGATGGCCACTTTATATGGGACGTCCTGACGTTTGCTCAGCTCAAACAGAGCCAGACGTAAAATC
>Ga0209888_1000396_pt1 | contig 22765 bp, 21 predicted proteins | sample OrgsoiDNA_201059_FD_185807 | JGI IMG/M metagenome (GOLD analysis project Ga0209888, IMG submission 185807) | Permafrost soil microbial communities from the Arctic, to analyse light accelerated degradation of dissolved organic matter (DOM) -... | ecosystem: Environmental > Terrestrial > Soil >...
CGATTGGGCGATGCCGATGAATGAGGATTTAGTCCGCGAATGCTTTGCCGCGCTGAGCTCAAAGCCCATCGATTGGGCGAATTGCTGGGCGTTTTCTCGCGCCATAATTCACCGAAATTCAGAATTGCTGTCAAAAATGCACGAAATGGGCGCGCGGATTGACGGGCCGGCAGGAAACGACGCCGGCCGCATGGAGCCCCTGGAGGCCGCGCTCCACATGCGCAGTCGCCTGTTTTGGGAGCGCGGCGAAAACGCGCTGTATTTGACCGGGCACGATTTGGCGGAGCTTTTGATTTCAATGGGGGCCGATCCGCAAGGCGTGAATGGCAACGGTCGCCCGGCCATGGCCGCGCTGTGGAATCGCCAACCTGAGATGCTGAGGCGGCTAAGGGCGCTAGGGGCCGCGGGGCCTGAGCTCAGCGAGGAGCAAGTGGAGTCCTTTGCCTTCGCCGCGGAAATCAAACATTGGCCCCAAGGAACGCATCATATCCGGGGCGGCGGCGAACCCGATTTTGGCGGCAGCGACGCCGATTGGCTCCAAAGCGTGGCGGAGGAGCTCGCGCTGAGCCTGGAAGTCAAAAAGGCTAAAGCGCGAGCCACGGACAATGGGCAATCCGCGCCCACAAGCAGCCGGACCCCGGGCGAGGCGGCCGGCCAGGCTTTTGAAAACAACGCAAGCCTCGAATCAACGCCAGGCGGACACGAGAAAAAAGCGTCGCTTCGTTTGTGAGTGTTTGCGAATTGCAAGAAGAAACAAAATCCAAACCGAGGCCGCATTGTCGTTGCGGGCTGTTTTTGTTTGAGCTGGGCGCAAGAAAACAAGACGGAAAGAAAAGTTGATCAAACGCGGCGAGCTTTATTCGCCACCTTTGTGGTCTGGCCTGGCCCAGAAACGTCTCCTGCGCCTTGATTCAAAAAGACGGTTGGCGGAGGTTTCGTGGATTCGACCACTTGGGCGAGCTCGCGCGCTTGCATCAACGCTTCGAATTGAGGAAGTTTTCCTGAGCATGATTCGCGCAGCCCCATTTGGATCGCCTGCGCGGGAAGCCGCATGGCCAAAAAGTCCACGGTGGGCCACAATTGGCGGCCAGCGGCCAATGCCAAGGGTGTTCGCCCTTGCGCGTCAACTTGATCCAGGCGAGCCCCATGCTCGGCCAAACACTGGGCGATCGCGAGAGTCTCCGCCTGGTGCTCTTCGTCATTCGGGGCGCCCTCCCGGATTTTGCAGGCAATGAGGAGGGCGGTGTCGCCGTCAAGCCTGCGCGCGTCGACATTTGACAAGGGGGCCAAAATTCGAACCCGCTCAATCCCGTTGCGATTTTCAGCGGCCATCATCAAGGCGGTTTCTCCCGCAAGAGATTGCTGGCGCGCGCCTTTTTTGTTCGCCAACCACGCCAATGAGCGAGACGCGTTGATTGGCGTGTGCGCCGCGCGCATCAAGGCGTTCATGCCCGTCTCGGACAGGGCGTTTCGGTCGCTGGCGGGGGCCAAAAGCTTCAAGGCGCCAAGCGAGTTGCTGCTGGCTGCCCACATGAAAGGAGTGATGCCGTCGGGATCGCGCTTTCTTGCGGTCGCCCGAGACATCATCCACTCAATCGCGTATGCGCGGTCATAGCACGCGGCAAACGACAAAAAAGACATTTCAGTCTTTTCACCGAAAAATTCAACGCGCAAGGGCTTTTCCAAAGAGAGACTTGTTTTGAACAAGTCAAAAAATGGCTGACCATCGTCGTTTTTGAGTTTGAGGGCGATCCGCGCGGCGTGCTCCACAATGCTGCGGTGGAAAATTGGCGTGCTTCGGGGATTTTCAAAAGCCAAATATTCTGAGCCATCGCCACCTTTTTCCATAATCAGCCGCGCGCCGTCCAGCCAGCGGTTTTCAACGCACAGGACCAAGGGGCTTTGGGCGCGCCGTTCTGTGGTGTCCGTCCAAAGGCACTCGCGCCAGCCCTCTTGCGCGAGGGCCATGTCCAGCAGAAAAATGTCTTTTTTCGCAATCAAGTCGGTCCAAGAATGGCCCACGAGGGGCAGAGCGGGACGAGAAACGGGTTGGGGCATGAGTGCGGGCGCGCATTGAAACGCGAAAAAGATTCAGTGAACAATTGTCCGCCTCGCAAGAGGAAAAGACAAGGGGAAAAGACAACGCGTTGTCTCCAATCCGCCACTGAAAGAAAGACAAAAGGCCGCAAACCACCTGGCGGAAGAGCGCCTCGGGTAAAATAAGCCATGCGCGCAAATTTATTGCGGTTCATGTTTTTTGTTTTTTTGCTTTTTTTTGGAATATCCCATGACTGACATCACCGTCTCCGGCGGCCTGCACATCCAGCGTTTTGTCGCGCCTTGCGAAAGCGCCGATGACGTGACGGCGGAATACACGCTCATCCGCTCGATCGAGCCGCGCGAAGTGCGCGCGTTGGGCGGGCTGCGCTTTGAGGCGCAGGCAGGGTTGTTCTCGTTCGCTGGCGGCCGACAAACGCTCCAGGAATCCCACTGCTGGGATCACGAGGCCTTTTCGCAGCTCGCGCCCGATCAATACCAACACACGCATTTCTATTTCGTCCCCGCGGCTTTGGCTGATGCGGCGGCGCAGGCTTTGGCGGACGCTGTGCGGCACTGGGGCGAGTTGGACAGCGAAGAGCCCTTTGGCCGTTTCTGCTCCGGCGGTTTGGTGATCGGGGCGCAGCGAGTCCCTGCGGGCTTGCTGGTGTTGATCGCTGATCAAAGCCGAGGTGAGCTGGACGAGTGGCAAGAGTCCTTTTTTGGCGCCGATTTTCCCGTTCAGGAATTGATGGGCGGCGATTTTCCGCAAAGCTATGGCGACAAGGCGGTTCACGCGTGTTTCGTCGAGTCGACGCCCCTGGCGCAAGGCCTCGCGTTTTGGGGTGAATTTTCTCGCGCCGCGTCAAGCCTTGCGGATTTCTTTGGCTTTTGCCGCGCCCAAATGGAGGCCGCCGAGGTGATGGCCGGCTTGGCGGAGGATTGCTGTGTCCAACAGCCGGCGCCGCGTCGAGTCCGCGCGCTTTAGCAAATTGGCGCTTGGCCAGACATGCCTCGCGGCTTGGTTGGCCAAGCGGCTCGTCGCCCCCCGCGAAGGGATGCGAAGCTTTGGAAGGACCTCGCAATTGAGCCCCGTGGGTCCGAGCCGCGCCTAGGCGGCTGTTTCACAAGCGCCCGGTTTTGCGAGCCTGAGGCTTTTTCTCGGGAGGCGCCGAAGCCGCTCCTGCGTTATTCATCGCCTGCAACCGATCGGCCGCGGATGCGCTCATAACAGCCCGCATGTCGCGCGCCTCGCAGGCCGCCTTTATTCGGCCGACGGTGTCGTCTCCGTTTGGACGCCCGAATTGCTTGACGGCGGTGAAGGCGCTGGTGCTCTTGACGACATGCCCATCGGCGAAGCGCGTGTGTTTGGCGAGCGCCGCGGCCGCGGCTTCTTCGGTCGTGAAGGAGGCCGCGAGCCCAAAGGAATCAATCCAGGCAAGCATGCTTTCGGCGTCTTTTCGTTGTGGACGGCACAGCCAACCCTGATCTGAGCGCACATAGAACAGATCGAACACGCCCAGAAGGTCATCGGGCGTCGAGCGGCTCCCCACTGACACGCTCCATTGCCGAGTTTGCAATTGCCACAGCCAAATGGGCGTGACCAATTCGTGCGCCGTGGACGCCGTCCGCGCGTTCTGGGCGGTGCTGCGGTATCGAAAGAACGGATATCCAAGGCCCACTCCGTCCAGCATGATCTTTTTGGTGAGGAGCGCCTTTTCGCTGGCCACGCGAAAGGCTTCAAACATCGCCGCGGCTGCGTCCGAGAAAAGCTTGCGAGCGTCCTCTTCGCTGGAAAATCCTGTGGCGTTCGCCATGGATTCCCAGTAGATCTTCCCGTTTGGGTCGAGCCGGGCATATCGGGGGATGTCGGCGTTGTTTGCGATGAGGAATTCGGGCATGGCGGTCTCAAAAGGCGAACATTCAGGGGCGGGGCGTCCATCGACAAGGAAAAGCGTCCGGTGTCAGACGCTTCTCTCGGCGGTCACAAACGACTGGTTTTTTTCGGAGCCGCCAGAGAGCCCGCAGCGGTTGCCGCTTCGCGTTCCGCCAACGCCTTCAATCGAGCGAGCGCGGATTCGTCCATCGCGGCGCGAATGTCTCGCGCTTCGCAAGCGGAGGCGATGCGTCCGACCGTGTCGTCGCCTGATGGGCGCCCAATCGTTTCGACCGCGGTGAAGGCACAACTGGTTTTGACGACATAGCCGCTGTGGCCATGATGCGTGGACAGCGCCGCTTCCGCAGCTTCTCGCGAGGTGAAGGGCACGGCCAGGCCGAAGGTGTCAATCCATGTCAAAACGCCTTCGGCGGCTTTGCGCTGCGGGCGGGACAGCCAACCCTTGTCAGACCGCGCGTAAAACAGCTCAAACACGCCCAGCAAGTCATCGGGCATAGAACGGCTTCCCAAAGGGAAATCATGAAGGCGCCCGCGTTTTTGAGAAAGCCACATGGGGAGAAAAAAATCGCTCGGTTTCGTCGCATATTTGTTGTGCCTGGATGTTTTCCCCTTCAGCAGATAACCCATTCTGCCGTGGCCTTCGTTTTTCGCGACAACACCGCTTTTGAGAGCGCGAGCGCCACTCGCGGTCGCAGACTCAATCATGGCCTGGCAAGCCGTTTCAAAAATGCCTCGGGCCTTCTCAGCCGTCGGAAATCCCGTCGCTTCGCCCATGTCCACCCAAACCGCTTTCTTGCCCTTGTTGTCGATTCGAACGTATTTTGGCATTTGTGAGCCATCGCAAATGAGAAATTCGGGCATAGAGCGCTCCGCGTGAAGAAGCACAATTATACCGCGAGAAAAGATTGGGGAGAGTGTTTTGAGGTGGTTTTTTCCGCTTATATTTAAAGGCTTTGGCAGAGAGTTTGCCGGCAGTCAGGCAGGGAAGAGTCGAGTCAGCCCGAAAAGGACGCTTTGTGAGATTGATTGCCCTGGAAAAATAGTTCGTTCAGAGCCGAAAGGGGCCACGAGAGTCCGTGTTGTCGGTTCCGGGGACGTCGTCATCGGGCATTGCGGTTTTGCGCGCGCAAAAACTCCTGGGATCAAGGCCCCCGTCTTCCGCAAGCTCTTGGCTCAACAAAAAGAATGACGCTTCGCCAAAGTCGGCAACAGCGCGCCCGGAGAAGACATTCGTGAAAAGCACGCTCAATGTCCGCTTGCGTCGCGATAACAGCCAGGCATCCGCGCCTCCCGCTATTTGCGATTCACCGCGGCGTCAAAAACCGCCGCGGCCAATGAATCCAGGGGCTCTGCGTCAAAATCATTTGGATCGTCATCCATATCGGGCATTTCGGTCACAGCGCTCTGGGGGCCCAAGCTGCGAGGGCATTCGGCTGCGTGGTCAAGGCAGGGGGGCAAACAAACCCAGTTTCCAGGGCGAGAGCCACTTGTTCTTGTCGGGCGAAAAGGCGGGGAAGCAAAGCGGCCACCGAACCGCCCGTATCCAGAGCGCGGGCCATGGCGGCGTCGCCGACGGAGGAAGGCAAAAACTGGCAAAGCGCGTCAACGGCGCCCCAGCGAATGGCGTGAATCCCGGCTGCGGGCGCATGAAGGCCCGTGTCTTCCAAGCCGCGAAGCAAAACCGCGTGAGAACTGGCCGCGGCGACGAGCTCGATGGGAGCCAATCGCGCCTCAAAACCCAAAAGGGCAAAGCTCAAGGCAGAGAGGCCGCGCTCGTTCAATGCGTTCGCGTCGGTCAAGGGCAAAAGGGCTGAGACGCAGTTGGCGTGTCCGCAGTTGGCCGCGGCCATCAAAGCGGTGTGCCCTTGGCCGTCGAGGGCGTTGGGATCCAAGTGAAGCAACAGGAAGCGAAGCGCCTTGATCGCCCCGGCGCCAGCCGCTGCATGCAGGGGGGTTGAGCCAAACGGGATTCGGTTCAAATCGGTCACGGGCAGGAGCGCCTCCACGCACTTAAGCTGGTCGATGCGGGCCGCCTGCATGAGCGGGTGGCGCGGGGCGGGGGGCCGCGATTCCATGGCGACGGCGTTCGCGTCGCTATGGGGCAGCAAAGCCCGAACGCTGCGATGGCTGCCGCGTTCGGCCGCCAACAGCAAGGGCGTGGCGCCTTTGGCGTCCGTCTCGCGGGCGGCGGCGCCCTGGGTGTGCCTCAGAATGCGCGAGACGGTTTCGGAGTCGTCAGAGACGATCGCCGACAGAAGTGTTTTGTCGATGGCCATGGGTCGCCCGGAAAGGAAGCCAAAAGGAAACAGCGCAAAGCGGAGGCCCAGGAGCGACCGAGAAATGATTGTAGTCTGTTTTCCGGAAAAATTCGGCGAAAATCGCCAATCGGCGCAAAAAAAACGCGAACAAGCCGGGCTTCAAAATCCATCGCGAATGGATGGCCGCGAGCGGCGAGAAGATTTGCGATGAATTTTATTGGCCGTCATGCATGGGGTTGCTGCGTTCGGAGCGTTTTGACGACAGAAGACAATTCCCCTACAATAAAGCCTTGGGCTGAATGAGATGCCCCCGACGCGGTCGCTTGCGCAATCGAGCTTCGCGCTCCACACCGCCGAGCCTCGGAGAGATTCGCCCCTGAGTCCGCGCATGACCAATCGAAAATGATGAAAAAAGAATCCGTCCCGACTTCCGACGCCATGTCTCCTTCCCCCGCCGATCAATGGGAAGCCTTGGCCGCGGAAGAAAAACGCATGGGCGTCCTGAGCGAGCGCTTGATGCTCCACGCGCGGGTTGGGACGGTCGCCGAGGTTGACCAGGCTCTCGCGGAAGGGGCTGACCCCAAGCGCGCGCTGCGCGCCGGAGAGACGCCGTTCATGCGCGCTGTGGGCTCCGGGAATCTCTCCGTCGCTCGTCGGTTGGAGCCTTTGTCCGATGTCCATGCGCGCGATGGGGATGGCTACACTCTGTTGTTGTGGGCCACTCATGCGGGCAGCGTGGACGCTCTGGAATACGCCCTCCAATTTTGCGACCCGAAGCAGCAAGACGACAATGGCCAAAACGCCTTGATGCGCGCGATCAGCGGCCGGTGGTTGGACGCGGTTGATTTTTTGGCGCCGCTTTCGGACGGCGCGCAAACCAACAAAAACAAATCCACGGCTTTGATCGTCGCCGTCCGCCATGGAGGCCCCGAGACGGTCCGCGCGCTGATCGATCACGGTGTGGCCGCGTTTGGAAAAAAGGAGGCCCGGGGCGCCACTGCTTTGATGATCGCCATCGAAGACCACAAAGTTCAAGAGATGGATATGCTGTGGCCTCACGCCAGGGAAGAGTTGGCGGCGGTCGACGGGCTCAACCCGTTGCCGCACGCCGCAAGCGTGCGCAATGAGCGCGCGGCGCGCTTGATTTTGACGCAGGCGCCCTGGGCGATCAAAAAGGGAGATTGGGCGGATTCGCTGGAACAAGCGTTGGATGATGGCGAGTGGGGCATCGCGGATTTGATCGCGGAGCACGCCCCAAACGCCGAGCGCGATCGAGCGTGGAGCGATTGGATCGCCAGCGGGAAACTCGCGAAAGCCGCCAAGAAAACCAGCGGAGCGGGGCCGAAGGTTCCCGCGAGCGACACCGTGGCGGACGAGCCCGCATGGTCCAAATTGTTTCCTCAGTGGGTCGCGATCCGCCGCGCCGAGCGCGAGTCGCAGGAATTGAGGGCTGTGACGGAAACCGCGAAAACGGCGAACAGCCGCGCGGACCCGGTCGATGAGGCCGCGGACGGGATTCGCGTGTCCACTGAAAACAAGGACGCCCCGCCGAAGCAAAAGGGAGCCGGGCGCGCTCGCCTCTAGTTTGGGGATCGGTCGCCCCCAGAGCGGATAGCTGAAAGCAAGCCTCGCTCTGGCGGGGTTTCTCCTGCTTTCTCTTGTGCCGTCGCCGCGCGAGGAAGCGAAGCGCTCAACGAGAAAAACGCCTCCCCGCTGATCTGTCGCTTTCCCAATAAACGCCGAATAAACGCCGCCAACTGGCCGAACGGCCAACCGCGCCTTGCCGCACGAAGCGCGACGCGATAAAATAAAGGCTTGAAAAAACGTTGATGGATGGCGTTCGGCCACCGCGAGGGAGGCCTTGCCGCCAAAAAGGCATTGTCCGCCCATTGACCGCCGTTTCCTCTTAGCCCTTTTGAAAACGCTCATGGCCACCAAGAAAATCGCAAAAATCGCCTCATCGGAAACCGCAGCCTCAGCGCCTTCGCCCTTGAACGCCTTGAGCGCGAAAGAACGCTGGGCGCTGATTTTTTCGGCCATTGGCGTGCGCCTGGCCACGGACGAGCAGTTGCGAGAAACGTTGGCCGCGGCGGCCGCCCCGCAACGCCCCGCGGTGTCGCCGCGACAAGACAAAGTCGAAGCGGGGAAGGCGCGGCCTGTTTTGAAAAAAACAGACCTGGCTGAGTTTTTTGAACAGTGGCGCGCATCGGGCGCCCAATTCCCGCCGGACGCGGAGCGGTTCGCGCAAATCGCAAAAGACGCTTGGGGCTTCTCCGCGATGGAGTTTGACGCCTTTGAGGCTGACGGGACGCCGCAAAGCGATTTTATCAAGAGAAACATCGCTTTTTTCTTCGATGGCGAAGAGAGCGCGTCAAAATGGACGCAGAAAATCGCTCAAAAGTTTGACGCGATCCCCAAACGCGCCGAACGCGCGGCGGCTGAGGCCCTGCAACAAGAGAAAGCCAGCATTGCGCGCGGAAACTCTCCCCATGGATTCCGCAGCCATTACTCCGCGGCTCTCAAAGACCTTAAAAACCCGGACTGGATCTTGCGCGAGCATGAGTTGACAATCGATCAATACGACACAAAGGCGCGCGACGCGGACCGAGATGTGCAAGGGTATCCCCTGTGGGACATCGCCGCTCTGTTCGCCATAAAAAGCGCTTTTGATTCAAAGGACGGAGTGGAAATGGTCGCCTCCGTCGCCCTGGCCGTGAGCGGCAAGAAAGCCAGAGAGGCCCGTGAGGCGCTGGGCGGCCTTAGCGTGGCTCTTCCGGAAAGCGAAGGGCAAAAATTTCAGGCGGATCGCCGTCGGCATCCGTTGTTCTCCCATGCCCAGCAGGTGTCGCCGGCTCTGCGCGGAGTGGCGAACCTTGTGGGCAACGCGCCGGTTTGGCTGGATCAGGAGACGACGGATTGGTTGCTTCGCGAAGCTCGCGAGGCCAAAATGTTCAGGCCGCTCGCCAATGCCGAATTGGTGCGCCTGGCGTTTTGCGCGCCGAATTTGCTGCCAGCGTTCGAAAGCCACATCGCGGGCCGCCTAAGCTCTCCGCTGGCGCAAAACAAAGGCCGGATGTCAAGCGAGAGGGGAGAGCCCCTGTTCGACGAGTTGTTCCCTGGGTGGGACCGCAGCCAGGGCGCGCCAAGCGCCGTGGGCGAGCTGAGCCCCGCGCAAATGGCCAAACAAACCAAAAAACAAGAGGAGGCCGTTTGGGAGCAGGCTCGCAAAGAAGGGCCCTTGGGTGAGTTGGCGGTGCGCGCGGCCCAAATTTATGGGCTGAGCGCCGTTGATGGCGCGAGCTTGATCGGGGAGGCAAAAAAAGCTCTGGCGCAAGAGGCCGGATGGACCAATGGCGTCTGGCGCCTGGCCGCCAACAACCCTGAATTCGCCCAACTGAGCGCGCAAGCCCTCGCCGAGCAAATCGAATCCAGCTCGCAGCGCCTGCGCGACCACGACAACGCCCAACGCAAGCGAGATCTGCGCGATTTGCGCAATTCGGGATCGCGTCCAATAGCGAGCACGCAAGAAAAACTTGAATTGGTGGAAGCGCGCAAGAAAAGCGGCGTGGAAATGACCCGCTGGTTCGTTGAAAAGAAAGCTGAATTGGAAGCGTCATCCATCGCTCGCGCCTTGATGTCCATTGGGCAGACGGCCATCATGCGAGGCGGCTTGGATGCGGCGTTCCTCGATTTCTCCCGATTTGCCTCGGCGCCCCTGTTGTTAAAGACCTACCAGGCCAGCCAAGCGAAGGATTGGACGATCAATTTGCTTGCGGGCGCCGCAAGTCATTTGAAAGAGGGTTCAGAAGCCGCGATTATGCAGGCAATCAATGACCAAAAGGCGTGCCAGGAATTGTCTTCGCAGTGGGCCGCGGCGCTTGCCGAGGGATATTCCCGAGCGAAAAAAGTCGCTCAAAAGGAAGTGGACAATCCTCCGGAGCCGCAAGAGGAAGAGGCTGCGCGAGGCCGCGCTCACGGCGGCGGAGGGCGCGAGCGCGATCAAGCCCAAAGCTCATTTGGCGCAGAAAAAGGCGATGATTACGTCAACCATCTTGCGCAAGAGAAGTTCGTTGCGCTGCTGAACCAGCTGCGCGATTGCGTCGTGGCGGCGCCCGGATTCATGCAGGCGTTGCCCAAAAAGTTCAATTGGGGATTTTTGATGAATGCCCAGGAGCGCTGGCACGCTCAAATGCGCGAGCTTCAATTTTCTAAGCAAACCGCCTCGCACTTGAAATGGGCTCCCGTGGCAACGGATTTCCAAGACGGCCGATTTGAGGCTGTGGCGTTGAAAAACTCCCGCGATCTGTTTGACGAGGGGAAAATAATGAGCCACTGCGTGTTCAGCTACGCCGATCGCTGCGAGGCGGGCACCACCCGAATTGTCTCCATCCGGCGCGACGAGCAACGAGTGGCGACCCTGGAGTTGTTTCCGTTGAACGCCAAAGGGCAAAAGATCAAGCTGGATCCGGAAGGGGCCAATGCACACGAAGTCGCCAAGTGGGGGCGTGGACAAAACAACGGCCCGCACAACGGAGCAATCAGCGACGCGGCGATTCTTGCCTTTTGCGACGAATATCAGGCTCATTTGGCAGAACACGCGAAAAAGATGAAAGAAAGCCGTCGCGCCGTCGCCGCGTCGTCCAACGAGGCACTCGATGAGCTATCCGGAGTGGCGCCGATTCCCGGGAGCGCCGCAGGCAAGGCGAAACAAGCGAATGAGGCCGCCGGCCAAGCGCCCGCTCGCCGCGCTCGCGCTGGGGGCCCATGATGCCGATGGATATAAAAGAATGGTTGGCCGATGGCGGGCCTCATCACAAGGCCGAGCGCGAAAGCGACGCGTTCGCGGGGTTCAACCACGACGAGGAGCAGCTCGATCAGGAATGCCGCAAATACCACCCTGAATTGGACAAGGCTTTTGAGTGGGCGCGAAGAGCGGGAATAAAAAAGGCTATTTCGCGAGCGGATTCCCATTCCGACGGCCTCCTCGCCAACTCGACGATCACGCCTGCGCTGGTGAAGGGCGAGGCGATCCTGGGATTGATGGCCCTCCGCGGGAATAGTTACCCGCAACGAATGATTTTGCAAACCCTTTTGCCGCTGTGCGAAGTGTTTGGCGTGCAAGCGCCAAGCCCCAAACAAGGATTGCTGGGCGTGGCTGGTGATTTTGCCTTGATCAGCCAAGACTTCAAGAACATTCTCGCGGAAATGGCGCGCCGCGACATCGGTCGCGCCAGGGAAGAGGCGCAACGGTGCGCGGAGCGCTTTGTGCAAGAGCTGGACATTCTCAAAAGCAACGCGGGAACCATCAAGAATTCGCCCCAGAACTGGGCCGGGCAACAGCTGGTGGCGATCGAGCACATGGCCGAAAAAGGATTTGTGAGCCCTGACTGCTTGCGCAAGGCGGCCAAGTTCAGCCCCGAGGCCACGCTGCCCATGCCCGCGACGCTCGCGCGCGTGGAGGCGGACGACCTGCTGATCGCCATGGAAAGCTGCGGAAAAGAGCGAAAAGACGCCGCGCCCATTCTCAAATCGAGCGAATTCGAAAAACCGGCGGGAATGGGCCGGAGGTTGTAGAATAGGCGAGGCGCTGGCTTTGCAAGTTGGATGCAAGTTGGATTGAAAATTTGAGCTCTTTTTGAGTTTTGGACCCGGAGACATCATGCCCACGCCTGTTTTGCCCACAGCGGAATCGCCCAATCACGGAACCGCGACAAACGCGCGACGCCGTCCTTGCGCGTCCGAAGGCTTGATCCGGGCAGCCCGTCGGGGAGACGCCGATTTCGTAAAGGCGTGGCTTGGCGAAAAGCTCCCCGTCGAGGGCGACGAAGATGGATTCACGCCCCTGATGGCTGCGGCGTCTTTGGGGCGCGCTGAGTGCGTGCGGATTTTGCTGCCCGTGTGCGACGCAAAAGCTCGCACTGGCCAACAGGGAATCACAGCCTTGATGCTGGCGGCCGAAGTGGGCTCTCTGGAGTGCGCTCAGGCGCTGCTTCCTTTCTCGGACGTCCGGGCGCAGGATAGGGCCGGAGGAACCGCGCTGATCACGGCCGTCATTTGCCAATTGACCAAATCGAGCCCGGACCTGGTTGCGCTGCTGGCCAAGGTGTCGGACATGGAGCAAAAGGACTGCGATGGCTGCACCGCTTTGATGGTCGCCGGAATCAACAACGTGTCCGGAGCGTTGGATATTCTTCTGCCTTATGCGAATCGTGAGCAGCGTCAGTTCGCTCTGGACAAATTTGTGGAATTGGGGGCTTGGGAGAGCGCGGATTTTGTCGCCTGTCGGTCCGAGTCGGACCTGCGCGAACGGGCGCTGGCCCAAGCTCCGGGGAAATTGCCCCAGACCCTCGCGATGGAAGAAACGCGGATCTTGATGCGCGAAGCTCAGAGCGCCGGCTTGCGAGCGTCTCTCGACACCGCGCCTCGCAGGCGTCCGAGGTCGCTGTGAGAAAGCCTTTGAGGCTGAGTTGTTGATGGACCCCGCCCGTGCGGCAAAGGATCGGTGAGGGATCAGTGGGCTTCGAGAACGCGGGAGTGGCCAGTGGCCGTGTTGCTGGCGGCGTGATCCATTTTCGGCTCATTCGGCTCAGGCTTCGCCTCGCGCGCCATTCCGATTTCAACGCTCTGTTTCAGGGATGCCTTCGCTTTCTGTTTCGTTGATTTCACGGTTTTGGCGGCCTTTTCTCCAAGGGGCGCCACCTGGTCGAAAAAAGACATCGCCGCCAAAGTGGCATCCGGGCCAAGGGCGTCCGCATACGGGGCGCTCGAGTCCCCGCCGCTCCAGGCGTGCCCCATGCCCTCGATCAGCCACAATTCTTGGCGGGGCATGCCGTCAGCGGGCTCAAAGCGCTGGATTTCCACCGCGCGGCCATTGATCTCTTTTTGCTCGACGGATGACGGCGCGCCGGAGACATCCGGACGACGCAGGGAGCGCAAGCCATTGCGGGCGTCCACCGTTTCGTCCGCCGTGCCCTGAAACACGATCAGGGGCGCTTGGGGGGCCGTGGCCGCCCGCACCGAGCCCCCGCGCATGACGCCCAGGGCGTTCGGCAAGTCGCGGGCCGCTCCAAAAGGGAGCCCTGAGTGCGAGGCGCAAGCCGCGAACACGTCCGGAAAAAGGCTCGCGAGAGCCACCGACATGGCGCCGCCGGCGGACAGCCCCAGGGCGAACACGCGACGGGAATCCGCGCCGAAACGCTCTTGCGCGCAACGAGCCAAAGCGGCGACCAGGGCGGTTTCGCCCGATTCGCGAGCTTGGTTGTCGCCCCGAAACCAATTCCAGCAACGCCAGCCGTTTTTCTTCTCGGTTTGCTGCGGGCACAGGGCGATGAAGCCCATCCGCTCCGCCGTCTCTTGAGCGCGGGCGCCCGCGGCGAAGGAGTCCGCCGTTTGCTTGCAGCCATGCAGGAAAACCACCAAGGCCGGCTTCTTGCCCGCCTGGATCATGGCCCGCGCTTTTTGCGGAATCCAGAGCTTGTATTCCAGCGCGCCCAAAGCGCATTCGAACTCGCCAGCCTCCATGCCGCTCGCCTCATCCAGCGATTTTGCGCGCCAGATTGCGCGAAAGGCGCTTTCCCCGCCGTTTTCTTCCTGGCCGGAAGCCACGGATTGAGCGCTGGAAAGAGGAGAGCCCCGCTGAGCAGAGCCCGATTGAGAAAAAGGCCAAGACGCGTCGCGGCCGGAAAGCGGCGCGGCTTGCGCGCTTTGGCGTTGAGAAAGCTGGGGGAAGAACATCCCTCGCATCCAATCGAGCGTCTCAAAAGCCATTCCGCAGGCGCTGATGGCCATCTCCGCCGGAGCGAAGCCCGCGACGGGCCAGCGCGCGGCCAAGAGGCCATTTTCGCGCCAAGCGCCGGCCGCGTGAATCGATTCGGCCAGGCTGGCTTGCGCCAGAGCGTTCCAACCACTGTTCAAGCTTGCATTGTCGGCGTGGGCCACAATGGCTCCTTTGCGCGCGGCGCTGGGCCGCAAAAAGAGAGGGTGGTTGAGCTCTTCTCAAGGCTTCATGCTCTGGCGCCCAACCGATGTCTCTATTGTGCGCGCGGCCAAAATCAATGGTCGGATGAAAACCCTCGGTGTGGGGTTTGGCCAACATCCGAGGCAAAAAAATGAAATCGACCAAAAAAAGGTTGTTCGGTTTTCTGAAAAGGCGCGATAAAATGGATGAACCAATCGCAAAGCGCAAGCCTCGCGAAACCAACAAAGGATATTCATGCGCCACACTCCACAAGACGACGCAAACGCTCGCTTGCGAGACGCCGCGATTGAGGGGCATGTGGCGTGGGCCAAAACCATTTTGGGGCAAGGCCTGGCGGACCCGCAAGCAAAAGGGCCCAGCGGCTCCACGGCATTGATGCTCGCGGCAGAGCATGGGCGAGCCCCGTGCGTGGAGCTGTTGCTGCCGGTGAGCGACGCCCGGGCGGTTGACGACCATGGGCAAACGGCCTTCATGAGGGCGTCAACTCCCGCTTGTTTGCAAGCGTTGCTTGCGGTGTCCAATCCAAACGCAGTGTGCTCAATGGGGAGAGACGCCCTGATGCATGCAGCCGCGCGCGGCGAGGCCGATTGCGTTCGCTGGTTGATTCCGGTCTCAAATCCGTCGCGAACAACGCCAGAAATGGGCCATGACGCTTTGTGGCTGGCGGTCGACGATGGAAAAGGAAGCATGGAGTGCGCTTTGGCTTTGTTGCCCGTGAGCGACGCCCGGCGATTGAATCGATTTGGGGAAAGCTTGTTGATCCGATTGGCATTGGGGAAAAACGAAGGGTGGCTGCGGGCGCTTGTCTCGTCTTGCGACGTGACGGCGCAAGACCATGATGGCCGAACAGCGCTGGACTGGGCGATCGATCGCGGGCTGTGGGAGAACGCGGAGCTGCTCGCGAAAGGCTCTCCCGTGGAGGCCTTGAAGCGAGTGATGGATTATGCGCCGGAGTCCACCCGCGAGGTGCTTCTCGCCGCCCTCGAGGAGAGCGAGCTGCGAATGGTCGTCAATGAGGCGCATGCCGGAGGGGAGTCCGAAGAAGCGGATTCCAGGGGGCGGGTTGCGGGCAAAAAGAGGCCGCCACGGTCATTGTGAAAAGGCAAAGAGGCCGAAAGGCGATCGGTGCGCCGCCACGCGCCAGTTCAAAAAAAGCCGTTTCCACGGCTTGATGAGCGTTTTTTGACGTCAGCCAAAGCCAAACAGCGGCGGACGGCTCCCCTATAGAGAAACGTCCTGGACGCGCGCGATCGCAAGGCAAAAGCCGAACATTTTTTTCGATCCAAAACTCGGAGAGTGTTGCAAACGCTGGAAAATCAAGCAAATTCAGAAAAAAAGCGCCGAAACGACCAAATTGGAGACGCGGGGAGCGAAAAAGCGACTTTCCGCGCTAAAATGAGCCCACCTCGTCATTTTTTTTGAGCGCAAGCATGGCCGACCATTTTCCCGCAATGTCAGATGACCTCGAACAACAAGACCAAATGATTTTTTTGGTGGCGGTGGCCATGGGCGACACGGATGACGTTGTGGCGTCGCTTAGAAAAAATCCAAAATATGCGCGATTGGCGGCCCCGAATGGGCGCACGCCATTGATGATCGCTGCGGCAAAAGGACGCTTGGCGTTCGTTGAAATGCTTTTGCCCTTGTCGGACACGCGCGCCACGGAGCCGAATGGGGGAAACAGCGCGCTGACCTTTGCCATCGATGATCATCACATCGAGTGCGTGAAGGCCCTGCTGCCAGCCTCCGACGCCAATCTTGCCTTCAGGGACACCTCTGGCGACGCAACGACGCCACTGAATTTGGCGGCGGAACGCGGATATTTGGATATCGTCAAACTGCTCGCGCCTCTGGCGCGCGAATGCTGGCGGCCTTTGCAAGCCGCCGCGAGAAATTGCCAGTGGGACTGCGTGGACTATCTGGCCGGATGGATGGGAAACGATCCTGATGATTTAGACGCAATCGAATCAATCGTCACGCTCACAATCCCCGGAACGCTTCCCCAAGCTGAGGCCATTTTGCTGGCTCGCGACTTGTCGTCGGTGGTGAAAGACGGCCAAGGCGCCTCAAACTCTGGCGATCCAGAAAAAAGCGGCTCTCAATCCGAATCGGCTCGGCGGCCGCCGAGGGCACTATGAAAATCAGCCCCCTGTTCCAGCAGACAAACCCTCGCGCACCAGGCGTCAAGAACGGCTCGGCGGCAAAAAAGAAAGAGCGCGCCCAGATGCGGCGCGAGTGGATAGACGCCCGCGAAGCGGTCCGCGACCACGATGTGTCCATGAAATTGATGTTCCCTGGCGAAATTTTTGTCTGTTCGGTTCTGGTCGCCATGATTGGCTTGATTCTGATCTGGGGAGCCGCGCATGCCTCGGCGGGGGGGCTCGCGTGGCCCGCAACAGCTTCGGCTTGCGCTCTTTTGGCCACGGGCCTCGCGTTGGCGTTGATTGCGCCCTGGGCCTTGATGGCATACGGGGCAAAAAGAGCCCGATTGCGCATCGCGATGGTCAAGGCTCGAACGCCGGATTGGGAAGAAACGAACACCCGATTGGTCGCTCGGGAGCGAGCATCGTTTGAGTCTTTGGAGTTGAGGAAGGCGGTGGCCGGCGTGAAAGCGGCGCCAAAAAGCGCGGGAGCTGATGGCGCTCGAAAAACGCACGGCTCGAAATATGGCCCCGGAGCGCCGAATCCGAATGATTCTCCGCTCCGTCAAACACAAACGCGTCGGCTATGATCTGCGAGCAGACGAGCCATGCTCCAAACTGAGCGAGAAAGGACGACGATGAGAAAATTCATTCAAAAATTCGGAGCAAGCGCAAGCCTGTGGACGCGAACGATATTTAGGCGAAAAACAGCGCGAGAAAAAGCGATTCGCAGGGAATTGCGCGAAGTCCGACGCGCGCAAAACAATTTGCCCGGCATGGCCCGCCTGCTCCCGATCGCAGCGAGAATTTTGAAAATATTGGGCGGAATCATCATTCTCACGGTGGCGCAAGAAACCCTTTTTCATCTCTTTGGGTGGGGGAGGCCGAATCCGAGACCCGATTTTTGGTCGCAACATTGCATTTTGTTGTTGGTGGGTGGATTCATTGGCGCGCTCATGCCCTGGGGAATGGCAAAGATCAACGACTGGTCGGAAAAGATGGACACCCAATTCACGCGCCTGAAAAATCCAGCTTTAAGCGAAAAGCGCGACGCTTTGGCGGAGCGCGAACGGCGGCTCGTGGAGGCGCAAGAGTTGGCTCGCGCGATGGAGACAGCCGCCAGGGCCAAGAGAAAAAAGGTCCTTGAATCGGATCCCCCAGAGGCTCGCGAAAAGGATGAAAAACCAGCGTTGAAGCCTCGGCGGTTATGAAGCGCCGTTTTGGGGCCAAAAACGCGCGAAGCGGCTCGCGGACGGATCTTTTGGAGAGGAAGAAATGTTCTCGTTGAAATTTTGGGCGTATTTTTTGAAACAGACGCTGGGCGAGCACAACGTGCATCCCATTCGAAACGCCAAAAAAGTGGCGTTTTGCTTCGCGGAGCGAGTGTTCGCGGTTCAAGCGAGAGTGGGCGGCACTCGCGAGGAAAAAAGGCTCGCCCGAGAATGGGGCGTCGCCAACAGGGCGTGGCGCAAACACGCGATGGAACCGTCGCTTTACGCGCCTTTTTGGAGCGTTGTTCTCGCGGTGGTTTTTTGCGCGGTTGGATGGGCCCTTTTCCCTTTCGGAGAAATCCGCTGCATGCTGGGTTTTTGCGCGTTTGCCCATGGCGCTTTCGCCTTGACGATGAAAATCGCCGCCGTCTCATTCGCGATGGCGGTTGTTTGCCCGTGGGAGTGCTTGCGGCGCGGACGCCGGATATTGGACGCGACGCGGGACCTGAAAGCCGAGCGAATAAATCCGCTGGAATGGGCCCGCAGAGAAAAATCATTGCGGGCGACAGAACGATCGTTGCTGGAAGGGCTGCGAATCGCTCACGCAATGCGCGCAGCCGCCGCCACCGTCAATCGATCAGGCGAGACGCAGCAAAAGGACGCGGCGTCGCCCTCGAGCGGAGCGCATAACAAATCGGGCCGACGGCTCTGATTCATTGCGCGGCGGGGCGGCGGTCGCTCAGCCTCTCGTTCAAAGCGTCACAATCGCCGGGGCCGCGATTGAGACGCGGTCTCGCTCTTTGGATCCGCCCCCGAGGGAGCCCGATCCGGGGGGAGCCTTGCCCCGCGCTGAACTTCACGAGCCAGAAGAGCCGCTTCCTTGCGCGCAAGCCCGATCCCTCGGAGGCTTTCGCTCCTATTTTCAATGGCAATTTTGGAGGGATTCTGAGGGCTTAGCTTGGCGGAATAATACGCGCCTCGCAAGCCGCCAAAGACAATGCGAAAGGCAACCGCCACTCCCAACAAGGTGATGACCGCCGAGCCAATGCCATCAGAAAAAGGATGGAAGGCTCCGCCGTGAAGCAGCGTCCATGCGCAGAAAAAACCGGCTGACAAAAGAACAAGAATGGCCCACGTCCGCCACCAGCCCAACCAAAATTTGGCGCGCAAAAAAGCAGAAAAAAGAAAAAAACGCATTGTTTTTCCCGGGAGAGACCGAGTATTGCCCCCATTGTAAGACTCCCAAGCCAAACTCGTGTTTTTTTTTGCTCCGGATGATTCCGGGAGAGGAGTGTCAAAATCACAACGATTGTCGATGGGCGCAAGCAGGCATTCAATGCGCGCCTTGTGGGAGCCCCTCAAAAGGGCGATAATGGAACACGAACCTTCTGACTCCGCCTGGACGCCCAATGCCCGCCAAGAAACCCGCAGCCGATGCCACCGCGATCGACATCAGCGCCCCAGCGCCAGTCGGAAAAAGGAAAGCCGCCCCTAAAAAAGAAAAGGCCGTCCCGCCCAAGCGCGTGATCGACTTGCTGCCAGAAGGCGAAGAACTGGCCATGTCGTTGTTTTTCGCCCCCCTTGCGTTGCCGAAAAAACCACAAGGCCAGAAAGCGTTTCGGCTGGGCATCGAACGGCTCGCCATGGCCCCGGTGGCGGCGCTTCGGATCGACAGCCGCCAATATGCGGCGCATGCAGACAGCATGCCAGAGCAGTGCTGGGCCGTGAGCGCTTTGGCGTTGGCCGCGCGCCTGTCGTTCAATGAGCTTCGGACTCTGGCGTGCTTTGCGGGCTCCCTGGCAGAGGAAGACTGGGCCGAGCGCGCGGCGCAGGCCGCTCACCGGTTGTTTCGTTCGGGGGGCCATCGAGGGTATCGCAGGCAGGAAAAAGAGGAGCTTCCGCGCGCATTCGGTGAATTGTGGACCGATTTGGCGCGCGCAGCAGGCGTCTCAGATCAAGAGATCAGGGGCCTTGGGCGGGGAAACAACGCCAGCGCAGGCCGCCATGGTTGGATGGCGCGCGCGGAGTGCTCCGTCCGGCATGGCCCGCGATCGTGGAAGGAAAAGAATTGTGAGGCAATCGCGAAAAAAATGGACACTCGGCGTTGGGGCATTGTGCTTGCGCGCGCAGTGACGGACGCTGACAAGCTGTCGGCGTGGCCCTCGTCCATGCGCGACTTTCACGCTCAATTGCGCGCGGATTTTGAGCCGGCCGCGCAGGCGTTTTGGGAGGCGGGGGTTTTGCGCGCCGAGTTCGCAGAGGCCAAGCTTGCCCAACAAGCGCTGGACGGCGTGAGTGGAGCGTCTCCGAGCGCCGCCGTGGAGACGCAAGCCACGAAACGCGTCGCGCCGCGGCTGTGATGCGAGCCAACCCAAAGAGCCCAACATGAGTGAGCAAAAAAGATCGCCCTCGCAAAAAATCGCCATGGAAACCGTGCGCCGAAACGCGACGGCCCTCTCAAAAAAAATGCGGGTGCATGAAGTCCGCGAGCGAGCCGAAACCGCGATTCGAAAAAACGACTTGGAGCGGCTGAAGGCGTGCGTTGACGAAGGCTTGTGCTTTGACGGCGACCATGAGGATGAAAATGGCGAAGACTTTTTGACACAGGCGGCCGGGCGCGCCAGCTCGCTGGATTGTTTGCGATGGGTCGCCCAAACAGCCGATTTGGGGAAAACCAACGAAATGGGCCTCACGGCGCTGGTTCACGCCGTGAACTCGGGAAACACAGAGGGAGTCGGCGTTTTGTTGTCCGCCCGCGCGGCACGCGGCGAAACGGTCGAGATGCAAGAGCAAAAAGCCTTGCGCGTGAGCGTTTTGCGGGGAGATCAGGCCTCCACGCTCGTCTTGCTTCCATTTTTTGACGCAAAGAGCGAGGAATGGGAATTGGGGCCGCTGTTGATGCTGGCCGCGAAAAAAGGCCGCGCGGAGACGGTGCGGGCGTTGCTGCCCATGTGCGATCCGCGCGAAAAGAGCTCAGCCGGAGAAACCGCTTTGATGGCCGCGGCCAGCGGCATGGGGCCTGATTGCGCAGAGTGCGTGAAGTTGTTGATTCCTGTGTCGGAAACAAATGCCGCGACCTCGCAAGGAGAGACGGCATTGATGCGCGCGGCGCAGGACACTCGGCCGGACAATTTGCGCCAATTGCTGCCGCATTGCGATCCAAACATGGTCTCCTCCGCGTTGGGCACCGCTTTGCATGTCTGCGTGGGCCTGGACAACGAGGAAAGCGCGCGTGTTTTGGCTCCCTTTTCAGATCTTTCGATTCGGCACGACGGCCTCACGGCGATGGAGCTCGCGGTGGAGAAACGGCATTGGGGGTGCGTGGACGCCTTGGGCGAGCACATGGGCGAGGAAGAAGCCGAAGCCGTGGTGGCGTCCGTTGTGCGCCAATTGCTGCCGCGAACCGGGGCGCGGGCCGAGAGCGGGATGTTGAAGCGCCTGATGCGGGAAGCGGGTGATCTCGCGCGCGCTGAGCCGGATCGTGACAACCGCGACACGCTGAAAAACGACGTTCTTCCCTCAACCGCAAAGACGCGCAAGCGCGCCCTTTGATGCCTTTCGTGAATTGAAAACGCCATGGCCCCGGAACCGCAAGATTCTCCCGAATTGCCCCTCATCGCTCAGTTTTTCAACGCCGCAGTGTCGGGCGATTTGGCCGTTTTGCGGAATCTTGTGGAGACGGGGGCCGTGAATCCGCGCCAAAAATGGGATGATCGGGCCGACAACACCCCAGATCGGCGTTTTTCGCATTTGCCCGATCGAACGGCATTCATTGTCGCGGCTCGACATGGGCATCGCGAGTGCGTTGAGTTTTTGCTGCCGTTTTCAGACATTGAACACGCCGATGCGTTTGGAAACACGGCCCTGTTGGTGGCTTCTCGCAGCGGGAGCCTCGAAACAATCAGGTTTTTGGTGGATTCTGGCGCTGACGCGGCCATTGTCGACCCTGAGGGCCGAGGGGGATTGTTTTGGTCCGTCGCGGTGGGTCATGATGAGGGGGTCCGATTTTTCTTGAATCAGCCGGCCTGCGACCCGGAGCGCGTGGACCAAAACGGCTCGGATGCCTTCGAGGTCGCAATAACGCAGAAATCTTGGGATTGTTTGTCGCTGTTGGCGCCTCGAGCCAGCAAAGAAAAAGCCGAAAGCCTTTTCCGCGAGCTTCTCACAAGCGATCTGGCGGCCCAAGCGGATTTTTTCTCTCCGTTTGTGTCCTTTGGGTCGCTGGCGTCTTTGGTGTCCAAGAACAAAGACGCGGCCATGCCAAAAGCCAAGAGCCGTTTGGAAGAAGCTGAAATTCGCGCTGTGGTCCAGGAGTGGAAACGGACCGGACCGGCCGCTGATGATGCCGGCAAGGCTTCCCGCGAGGCCAGCCGCCTAGCCGATCTCTCGTCTGCGCCGCGCCGTGCGCCTCGATCGTTGTGACAGAAGGCCATTGCGCGGAGAAATCAAAGGCGAAGGGCGGATGAGCCTGGGCGTTGGGCGTCCGAAAGCAACCCAGGCGCGGATGGCGGCGCAGACGATGAGCGCATGGCGGACAAAAGCTCCGCGCGCTCGATCCAGCGCTCCCAGTCGCTCCACTGGCCCTCTTGGCAAGGCGCTTGGGTCGCCGATTTTGCCCGAATGAAAGCCGCCGCGTGCGAAACCCCTTCATCAAAAGCCAAGGCTTGCCCCTCGGAGACTCCACGAGCCTTTTCGTTGGCCTCGATCAAGGCTTGAAACAGCGCGAATCGCTCGCTTTGCGCGCACGCCAGCAATCCATAGCTTTGGGTGTCCGGATTCTCAGAGCGCTCTCCCATGTCCATCAACGCCCACGCGGCGTCTTTTGAGCCCGCGAGAATCGCCACTGCGATGGGGTCCGGCGCATTGAAAAGAGCGTCTCCGCGCGCCGGGCCGGTCGCTTCTCCAATGATGCGCAAAACAGCAGGCGCGTTGAAAAGAGCGGCAAAATGCGCGCAAGAAAATCCGTCCGCGACCGGCAAGGGCTCTTTCAGCTGAGCGCGAAAGGCATCGCCCGCCGCTCCGTCAAATTGGGCGCAGGCTCGCAAAACAGCCAATCGCGACCCGCGCGAGAGCCCGTGCGCCGACTCCACGGGGCGACCGGCCCTGCTGAGCGTCAATGCCTCCTCGCGGCCATGAAGATGCGGAGAGTCAAAAGCCGCAAGCGCCAACGCCGTGGCTCGGAAGGCCAACGGCAAACCACCTTCGACAGTGATGTCGAGGCGTTCGCAAACCGCGCTGATTTC
>Ga0209888_1000400_pt1 | contig 22501 bp, 49 predicted proteins | sample OrgsoiDNA_201059_FD_185807 | JGI IMG/M metagenome (GOLD analysis project Ga0209888, IMG submission 185807) | Permafrost soil microbial communities from the Arctic, to analyse light accelerated degradation of dissolved organic matter (DOM) -... | ecosystem: Environmental > Terrestrial > Soil >...
TGCGGTGAGAATTTGAGCCTCTTCGCCATGTTCTTTGATCAATTCATCAATTTGATTACGTAGCGCTTTTAGCGTTTTGTTTCCAAAGTGGCGAGAACCAAAGCTTTCAACTTCCTGCCATGCATCGCCGATCGGCGTCATATCAATTTTTGCCATTTTTCTTTTCATCAGATTCTCGCAACCGCTTGACTAACTTTTTAAGTTGTTTGGCTTGCTGGTCTTTTGCTTTGACTTGCTGAGCTTTGAACTTTTCTCCGAGAGCGACGAACCCTTGATCACGCTGCGCAATATACTGTTCGTGTGTCAACTCCGGCATATACTTGACCACTTTCAAACCAGTATATTCAGTTGCTGGAATTGACACATCTGCTCGCATAGACCAACCACCGCCACTTGAATACGAGTAGGTGAGTAGTCGTGCATCATTGCCATGTTTTTTGATTAGGGTGTCAACAACAGCGTGCAGCTCACTCAAATCTTTTCCACAAAAGTCACCGAGGTCAACCCGATCAACTTCCTGCCAAGTAAACGCTTGCGGGGTCATATCAATACCTTGAACAACACGCTCTTTGGTGCCAGATTCAAACATTGCTTCGTATTTGGCGAAGTGCTTGCGATCAGCATCAGTTATTGCTCGAGATTGAGCTTCGATAATCTTTTTACTCATTTATGTTTTTTCAATAATTCAATTGCTTCTGACAAATGCGTGTCGATTGTATCAAAACGATGCCAGTCATTATCAACACAATCGGGAGTTGGATCTGACCACAAACATCTAAGACATGGAGTGGCAATTTTAGCCATACTTGCATTGATACCCTTTACTTGTTCTAGCAAAGATGTAATTTTTAAAGCGTCAATCATTTTGGATCAGATAGTAGTCTGAGCGTTTCTTCCAACCGAGCCTTGCGCTTGGGTTCCGACGCTTTAGTTTGAAGCGCTTGCTTAGCGGCAAACTCATCAAATCGTTCTTGATGCATGGCCACTGGCATATATTTCATTACTCTGAAGTAAGTGTGCACTTCAGGCGCCACATATCCTTCACTGCGGAAAGTATTACCACAAGTCTGGTACGTGTCCATTTCAATTCGAGCATCTTCTCCATGCTTCTTCTTGAGGCTCTCAAAAATTGATGGAAGGTCGCCAAATGTTTGCTTGTTGATTTCAGACAGATACAAGCGTGATACTTCCTGCCATTCATGCTTACGTTCGGTCACAGTGCAAACTTTCCATCAACATAATCAAACACGAAAGGAACAGAGTTCTTTGCATCAAGCACTGGCATAAGTTCCGCCGAGCCAACTTTGATATGGGACATCAAGGCGCGCATTACATAGAAGTGGTTGACACACAGTACATTCTGTCCGGATTGCAGCTTAGGAACGATCAGACTCTCCAACAAGGGGACGACGCGATCATATACCTGCTGCTGTGTCTCACCAAGAGTTGGGTCGCCAGGTACGGTATCCAAGCGATCATCCCAATCTTTGATTACCCCACCGCCATACATTTCTTTCAATACCGACGATGGTACATATTCCGTGAAGCCATACTTGCGTTCGACTAAAGCTTCAAATTGCTCAAGTGCGATTGGAGGATGTCCAGCACCACTCAGAAACGCGGTGGCGGTCAAAAATGTACGGGGATAGATGGTGCAGCAAGCGTAATCAAATTTGATATCATGCTCAGTAAAATCAACACCAGCTTGTAGGGTATCTTGAAAGCCCTTTACCGTCAGAAAATTGGTGTCATTGGGGGCGGCGCGATGTGCCTTGGCATTCGTGTATGATTGGCCATGCCTCATTAGAACTAGTTTTGCCATTTCTTCTCTTCTTTAATTGTTAGAACTATGCTGCCATTATATGGCAATCTTACTATTGTATCAACTAACCAACCATGGACTTATCAGTTTGAATTGTAATGCCAAGTATTCATCATCAAACACCACGTCAGTGTGCCAATTACTCATCATAAACATATTGCGCAATTCATCTTTTCTATAAAAAGTATGATGCTCAATCCTCCAGCAGGGACCACTCACCAGGTCAAGTCGTTCATATGACTTGGCATAGGAATCTAGATGTTTCCTGGCAGCATCGAATTCATATCGTTTACCGTTTATGAAAATAAATGCAACTTGCTCATTTATTTCTATATTGGTCCCACTATATTCATTTAGCCAAACAAGTGATTGTTTTCCAAATTTGGTAACCAGGTCTGCTGATTGCTTCTCTTTACTGGCAATACGAACGGGAGTCACAATACGTTTTCCCATGGAGCAACTAATTTTAGCTCGACTGCGACGTAGTCATCTTTAACCACAATCCAATGTCGTTCAGAATGTTTAAATGAATTATCCCAATAATACTTCTTTGCAAAGTCAACGTCTGTTTCCACGAACCGATCAAAACGATCTTGATGTATTGACCAATGTTTGGTCCGTACTTTGTATTCTCTATGAATATTGGCTTTCAAAGCATATGCGGCATGAATTAGTGCGTCAACTCCAGAAAAATCATTATTGAAATGCTTACCATTAAGATATATGGTTTCACGAATTGGCAATTCGGCGGTAGTCTGCGTCCGTGCATTCAACCAATTGATTAACGATTTCACGTTCCTATAGGTTCTATATTTCTTCGGGATTTCAATAACAGTAGTCATAGTTTAGAAAAGTTTTGTGCCATTCTACAATAAAAGCATGCCAATTTTATAAATATCTAAAAACATAGGGCATATATGAAAGCTTCTAAAATTATGATCGTCCGTCACGGCGAAAAACCAGCTGACAAAGGCGTACCGAAGGGAGTCACTTATCAAGGTGAAAAGGATACTGAAGCATTGAGCGTTAGAGGCTGGCAACGAGCCGGAGCGCTGTCGGTATTGTTCGCACCTAGCTATGGACCATTACAAAATGCTAAGCTAGCCACACCTACCAAATTGATTGCGCCGGGTGTTGGTCCACACAGTCCAAGCGAGCGTTCAGAACAAGTTATATCAGTACTGGCTGGTAAGATCGGTTTGACGATTGATACCAAATACCTGAAGGGTGACGAAAAGAAAGTAGCCAAACTCGCAATGAAGAGTGACGGTATCGTATTGATTGCTTGGGAACACACTAACATTCACTTCATTGCCAACAAAATTATGGGTGAACCAGTAGTGCCGCAAGCATGGCCAGACGATAGATTTGATATCGTGTACGTGTTTGATTACGATGCGATAACAGACTCATACGTATTTTCTCAAGTACCGCAAATGGTCCTGAGTGGTGATCTACCTAGCGTTATTGCTCTTCCCAAGGAGCCACAAGCTTAAAGGTAAGCGCCGCATAGTCATCATCGATGTTCACCAACATATAATGCCGTGCGGCGCCGGCATACAGCGCGCCACCGCCAATTGAATAGTCCCAAGTATGATAAACATAAATGGCCCAAGTATCACCCTCGTAACGCCGTTCATGTTTGGCTTCTGCACATTGGGAAGCGGCAGCAATCCGTAACTGTAAGCTAGAGTTAGAATCAGCCACTAGTCTATTATTAATAAATTTGTTCTCGACAAATGGGCAGGCGTCTATATCCAGATCAGTATCAATATTATTCTGTAACCATGAATTAACCTGCTCTATTTGCGTCCAAGCCTGCACTGATGACTTGTTCAAGGTAACTTCAACGGTTTGCATTCTGATCTTCCCAAGGAGCGGCAAGTTTAAACTGCAGAGCTAGTAGTTCATCATCAAAACATGCAGCATTCCAATGATTGGTTAGTGCAAAATCGTTAGCAGCTTGGCGGGTATATTTAAATCCAAATTCAAGTAGCCAACCAGTACCAACGAATACTCGACGTATTTCGTACTCGTCAACTAGCTTGGTTTCTATCTCAAATATGTCTGGATTGCCGTTAAACCAAAGGTTGCCACCTATCAACCATACTCGACATTCATCACCCACTATGGTATTGCTTTCGGTACGTTCGTTTAACCAACGGAGTACTCGCCGACCATGAGGACGACGTATATCACTTTGGGGCATATTGACGGTAATTAATTCCATGGAGCACACAATTTAAATTCAATCGCCAATAAATCATCTTCGATAAAGATTTGAATAACTTGTTCTGGTGTATAAGTGTTACCTACCCAATTTGTTTTCGTGGTATGATAAGTCATCATATACCATCCAGCGCCATCTAATATTTGAATCATTCCATAATAAGCAGCCATTGACATGTTGGCGCTTTTTACGGTGTCCGTAATATGCGGTTCCACGAAATGGCCGTCAATCAACATGAAGCGCTCACGACTATCTGCTCGCTCAGGCCCGTGATTGGTTTTTTCACATAACCATCCCCAGGAAAGACTAGCAGGAGAGTTCCGTCCCCAGATACCACCAAGGTGATATTGAATATGTGACAAGTCAATCTTGTTCATATTCGTTTTCCCATGGTGCTGCCAATTTGAACTGTACAGCCAATGTATCGTCTTCAATGAATGCGATACTAACTTGCCATAATTTATATCGACCGGGTTCCAACTTAGTCCATGAATACATATTCTTCAATTGCCATCCATCCCCTTTAGAAAATGCATGATGAGCAAAACTATCAGCATTGTAATCTAACGCCATTGGCCGTAACTCTTGTGGATTGGTACAAGTAGGCTCAAAACATTCATTTATATAGAAAATATTCTCACGCGTTACCGATGACCTCGTCTGTTTTTTCAACCATGATTGAGCGCTTCTATTTGGATATTGAAACCCATCATCTCTAGTCCAAGGACGGCCTGAAAAGTATGTAATTTCGTGCATTATAGATCAGGATCTTCACACTTATTACACCAAGGAGCCGCTAACTTGCATGCTACTGCAAGTGTGATATCGTCGATTGTGATACGAAGAATACGATTTTTCAAGATATTGACATATGGTGTGCAGGTCAGCACTTCGTCAACATACCACCCCACTCCGTCGGTTCGCCACTTACGTTGATATACTTTATTGTTCTCGTATGCCAGCTTTCCTATGTAGATATTGTTATCTAGCTGTTCACCAGTTTCAACCTCAGTAGTTTCAACCGTGTCATATTTGGTATTGTCAGGATTGCATCGTGGCCCAACATGGTCAATTAGCCAAGATCGTATTGACGTGATTTCTACTTCATTTGAATAATCGATTGTTATATTCATACTTGTATTCTACAACAGAATGGCAAAAAGAGTGGCATATAGCCACTCTTTAACCCAGGGGAAGGTTTTTACTTAGAAGCGGTGACGCAGACCAACTGTAGCAGCGACTTGGCTGTTTGTCGAAGATGCGCTCAGACCGTTGATATCAGCAGTAATGCCTGATGCACCAGTGTTGTTAACACGTTGGTATTCACCTTGAACATACACATCAGTACGCTTTGACAGCGCATAATCTGTTTGAACAGTAACTTGGTTATACTTTGGGCTAACGCCGTCAATACGAGCATCGGTGAATGTGTATGCACCTGATACGCTTACTGCTGGTGTGATGTGGTAACTACCGTTCACTTCATAGTTGTTGAAGCGAACATTACCGTTTGACAGTGTCAAACTATTTGAAGCAACTGGATTGATACCGGTTGCATTGTTGACTCGGGTTTGTGTGAACAAAACACCTGCTTGGGCATTGCCAACTGTATAGCTGGTGCCTGCGCCCCAAGTTTGCTGACGACCAGATACGAACTGCGCATCGTTACCAACTGCGCCGTTGTTAAGAGCCGTACCTGAATTGTTCAGTTGCATGTAGCCAGCGGCTGCGGTCAAACCATTGCGGGCATATGTTGCACCAACGCTGTAAGCACGATTGCTTGAATTGTTGGAGAAACCATATTGGCCTTCAAATTGCAAGCCACCGTAAGCAACGCTTTGATACTTGACAGAATTGTTGACACTGAACGTGCCATTAAGATTGTCATTGTCGAACGGATGAGCAGCAACAACACCACCACCGTCAGTACCAGTAAGCGACAGAGGACCCAACGTGTCAACTACTGCATCGTATTGACGACCAATAGTGACAGTACCAAACTTGTCGTTTGACAGACCAACGAATGCTTGGCGACTAAACGCGCTATTTTGGTTATCTTGCTTGCCATTCGTGATATTAAAGCCTTCTTCCAATGTGAAGATTGCCTTTGTACCACCACCAATGTCTTCAGCCCCGCGGAGACCGAAATAGCTCTCATCTACTGATCCACTAGTTGCTTGGAAATTGTGTGAGCCACCTTGATTATTGGTGTATGTAAGACCTGCGTCGATCAAACCATAAAGAGTAACGCTTGATTGTGCCGATGCTGTGGTTGCTACGATTGCCAGAATGGCTGCTAGTGCTACTTTTTTCATTGTTATTCTCCGTTAAAGGAAACGCAGTATATGGCATCAAATGCACGACGTCAAATTTATTTGGCACTATTTTATTGCCAAATGTAAAAAGGCACGGAAACCGTGCCTTTTAGGGAGAAACTTGACGACCTTATTCTGCTTCGTAGCGCCAGTTACTGTAGTTCCATTCCAGCATCATGTGAGTCGGTGCAAGGCGAAACACTTCCTTGTAGTCCAACCCAGATTCTTGAGCAGCAAACATAGCGTCGGTGAGACGACTCAATTGTGCGGCCGTACATTTTTCCGGAGCCGCAGTGTCATTGCAACCATATTGACGACCAACAACCGGTTTCGTCATTGCCATTTCTTTTCCCCTTGTTTGTTTACCATGTTCCTATTGTACATTCATATGGCAAAATTGCAAGCGAAAAAAAGGGCACGTTCAAACTATGCCCAGAGGAGACTACGAGGAGACTACTGTGCTGCAATCTTTAGACTATACTTGGTTCCTTGTATGTGCAAGGTCAAATATGACAAAAAAACCTCGTGAGTCTTTTTGTCATACGACTGGCTAATACTATGAACCCTTGTAGATGTCACGTTGTTCTGGTGTCAATTGGAATCGTTCTTGAGTGTCTCTATTGCCCGACTGCATACTACCCGACCTGCTCATGCCATACGATTGATCACCAACTCCCGCATCAGCTGACGGCATCATTTGGTTATTCTTCATGGTGGGGGCCATTTCGTCAGTCGTGTTACTTTGTTGAGCAAACGCTGACAACGACGTTGCACCAAATACAGCCATTGCTATAACAAGGGACTTCATGTTAACCTCCAACCTCGTCGAAAATCGTGCATTACATGATAATCAAAAACCTCCGTTGCAGTTGTATTAAGGCACTATAGCGCGATAGAGTGACAATACAAGTAAAGATTAGCCAATTGTGTTAAGCAGTTATAGAACAGCATTCATAAATACTTTTAAATTTAAAAAGGTTATTACATATGCGATATTCAGAGGTAGCACAACGATTTCAAGTAAATGATCGAGTACAATTTAACGGTAGTGAATTCCTAGTCGCCGAAGCAGGCGAAGATGGTAGCTTGGCTTTGACGCCTGTTATGATGTCAGGTCCTAGTTCCAGTCAACCCGGTGATGTTGAATTGCCTAGCAATCATGGCGTTAAATTGATCGCCCGCTATTGATTTCACTTGCAACCGTGTTCATATGAACTTATCATAGGAACATGGTAAACAACAGCAAGGAGTCAAAAATGACGCAACCTATTATCGAAGGTATTCCCCTCACGGCCAGCGATTGGTCCTTGTATTCTGGTGTTCCGGGTTCTACAAGTGCTGCGATAAAGATTGGTCGAGCACTCTCAGATGCGCTTCGTAAGCATCTTACCGCTGACATTGCATTCGACTCCAGTGCAAAGTATGTTGCTCGTATTACAGTATATAAGGAAGTATGGGCAGTAATGGAGTCGCTGGATAAGTTCGGTGCAACTGATACTGAACCCCGCGGTATTCTGAATGATCTCGTCAACAAAGCGTTCAATTGGAAATAAAGTTTGATTGTTAGCCAAATGAACATAGAATGTGATACATGGCAAACGAAAAGGAGAAACTAGCATGCAGTCATTGACTCGTCAGCAAGTTGAACAGGATATGAAGCAACAAGAAGCACGCGGCCTTCGAGATATTGCTATTCGTGTTATGGTCAACGGCGAACGCAAAGAGTTCTTTTTTGTTGACGGTCATGGCTATTACGATAGCCGACGTTTGCCGGGTCATTGGACCCCTATCTCCACATACTTGCCCATGGAAGTCACCCCGCGTCATGGTCTCGAAGATGGGGTGGTGGCATCCCTTGCAGATTACTTGTTTGTGTTTCACACTACGCTCAAAGAAATCGATCCCAAAGATCTGTTTGAAGCTGCTTAAATGATTGCTTGATTATAGGTTCATATGAACCTATAATCAGAACATGGTAAACAAATAAGGAGAAGCAAACATGGCACTGACGAAAAAGCAACTTGATATTCTCACGCAAATTCTGCTTGAAGATGACACTGATAGCGATGACGTGCTTGAATACTACAATGCACTCAGTGGTATCGTTGAAGACTTTGAAGAAAATCACGACCTTACTATCGACACCGACGATCGCAAAGCTTTGTTCACCAATTGCATGAAGACGTTTACTGATCCGGAACTTGGTGCTGCATATCCCCTCGGTTTTGTGCGTGGTATGAAAGACGCGCTTGAAATTACCGAAACGTTTACGATTACGATCTAAACAAGACACGACAAAAGAGCCATGCATTGCATGGCTCTTTTCATTGCTTGCAATTGCGTTCAAATGAACTTATCATCTTTACATGGTAAACAACAGGAGCAAACAAAAATGATCAAGCAAATCAAAGCATTCGCGGGCGACTATCGTATTGCTGGGGTCAAGACTTTCAATGGTATGGAATGTAAGGGTTGGGAAGGTCAACTGTTCCGCAACGGCAACTTCATCGGCTTCGTCGGTGACGAAGCAACTGGTGGTCCTCTTCGTATCGAAATTCGCAATGCAACTGAATGGAAAGCACTTGAAGCGCATGCAGCTCAGGTGTCGAAAAGCGAATATGAACGCACTGAAAGCTTCATCGACGATCTGGTTAACTATCAGCTCAGCGTCAAGCGTCTTCAAAATCAAGCGAAAAAGATCATCCTTGCTATCGTAGAAGCTAACCCCAAACTGGACAACAACGGAGTGCCCCAAGAATGCACTACGTTCAAGGTTCAATACTCACCGCTGTCGTGCACTAGGGTGCTGGCAAAGTACCCCAATGCGGAAATTCTAAACGATGCTATTCTCGCATTCGAAATTCCGCGTGCTGTTCGCAATCCCAAAGCCTAAGAGGCAACTAATGCTTGAAGGGGAGCTTTTAGCTCCCCTTCATTTTGAGCTTGATTCATAGCCAAATGAATGTATAATTCATGAATGGTAATTAAACGAGGATAACGATATGAAAACTATTGGTGAGGGTGTGGTAACTGCGGATGAATTTGCGCAGATCAAAGAAAGCATCATGACTGATGGCTATACTCCACAGGAAGTGGCTGACATGTTTGAACACGCCACTGTAGAAAAAACCGACAAGGGCGTTACGATTACGTATCGCAATGGGAAGCAGGACGAATTTGTGTTTGTACAGCGCCTCGTTCATAAGAGTGACCTGTAAGATCATACTCATCTAATGCTTGCAACTATGTTCATATGAATGCATAATAGGAACATGGTAAACAACAGGAGTAAGCAAATGTCATATCGCTTTCAAACTCGCGCGCAACACAAAAAGACGTACACTCCCAATCAAGAAAGCTTTTACGATCTCAACGGAGTCACCTATATTCATCGTCCCACGATCGACCGAGTTAAACTTGGTATGCGGATTGAAGTGTGGGAAAGCAAGCACAGCAACAGCAACAAAACCAAAGGCATTATTGTTGTCGGATTCAACAAGGTCACCGGTGAAGTTCTCGTTCGTGATAACGTCGGTGGAACGAAAGAGCATGACTTTTGGTGCCATATTGATGACGTGCAGCAAGTGTGGTCGATTGGCAACAAAACTGTGACCGAAGTTCTTGACATGCTTGGGGCGTTCAATACAGCAGTAGTTAACGCAGTTGAAGAGCGTAAAAACCTGGAAACGCTGAATTAAATTGCTGGTTTACTAGGAGAAACAAATATGACTCTGAACGCTGCACAAGTCAAAGCAATCGTTGATCGCATTTTCGAGATACCCGACAGTGTATATACGGAACAAGAAGCAAAAGAACTGACGCGCGGCGCGCTTCAAGCTTACGCTGAAGCGGAGTTCAACTGGGATACGTTCTCGGCATACGATTGCTACGAACGCCAGGATTACCAAAATATATGGCTTGCCGTCCATAATGAAATTATGAACCGCCCTCCTTATACATACCCCATGGGTTGGGCACTGGGTGTTCGTGCTGCACTGAGTAACAAGTGATGAAATTTATGCTATAAGCGCTTGATTCGTTTGCCATATGAACGCATCATAGGAACATGGTAAACAAACAAGGAGAAGCAAACATGGCAACGACTCCCCTGTTGGATAAAGTGATCGAAACTGTTCTGGCAATTGGTGCATCCTCGGGTATCGAAGATCGCTACGATGCACTTAAATACATCGCTGCGCAAACGGACAAAGACCTGTATGGTTACGCCAAGCTGCACAATGTTCTGGTGAATGAGTCGGCCGCTGATTTTGCTTGTGAGTTTTATGCAACGTTCAACGACGAAATCTATTACCGCTATTAAGCATTCAGCGGTCAAGCGGAAGGGGAAGGGGAAGGGGGGAGCAACTGCTCCCCCCTTCGTCTATTTCTGGCTTACCTTAGCCCGTACACTCACCACTGTAATCGTAGCCCTGGTCGTCATTGTAGACATACTCAGATGCAATTGCCAGACCCTCAATGCCAGTCTGACTATTGAACGATGCAGCAAACAATTCCGCTGCTTGACGATTGGAAGAGAACGTATCACCAAGATTGGTAACACCACGCTTAAAGCTTGCAGTCATTTCTTGAATGTTCATACCTTCACCAGCAAGCAAACGCTTGACTCGATCTTGGTATCGAGCATGACATATCGCAACATCAGAATCATGACGACGAATGTTTTCCTGTTCGTAACCGCAATGTGAACCAGCCCAAACTTGGTTGACTTCATACTGAGACATAGGAGCAAGCGCTAGAGTTCCAGCAGGTTTGATCGTCTCGATAGCAATTTGCCCCAACTCAATGAATCGTTCTGGCGATGTCAATCCCGCTGCCACGAACTTCTCTGCATGGAATAATACTAGCCATACATAGTTGTCCGACCCATTGGGTGCATACTCACCGAAGATACGATCCAGATGCGTCTCTTCCCATGAAAATGTAACGAAGGGGCGGTTGCTTTGAAAGTTTTTGAATGTTTGCATTTAGTTATCGAGTTGCCACCAGTTGTTTCAACAGTGAATCGCGTTCTTTTGCCCACTCAACTCCACCAGCTTGACGCTGCGATGACTGCAACAAGGAGATGACTGAATACAACAGCGACTTATCAATAGTGACAGCACCTGTAGATTCAAGTGCTTCTTTCAAAGCTAGTGAATCTCCAGATCCAATACGCTGTAATTGTTCAGTAGTTAGATTCCAGGGGTATGATGCCATAATCGTTCCAATAAAATGATACGCCATTATACACAATGGCGTATCAAGGTGTTTGACAATTACCAAATATTCGGTGAATGCATTAGCTCGCATTCGGTAGTTTGAAACTTATCATTAAGCTCGACAATGAGCTTCTTGATTTTGTCAATCCCGCCATCTTCCATTATTTCAGCAGTTGAAATTTCAACGCCATAATAACAATTACTTGATGGTGCGTCATAGTAGGGACTAACTCGAACGAGATAACCGTCGTCAGCTAGTTCGTCAAGAATCTCTTGGTCGCAGTGAATGTCTTCGCGGTATGCTCCGACAAAAAGTGATGAATCGCTATCAATACCCATTTTTTATTTTTCTTATAGAGGTGGTATGCCAATTATAACATACCACCTACTATATTACCACAACAGATTAAAATTCCCTGCAAGAACTTTAGCTACTGAAGCGGTCTTATTGGTTTGATGATCTTTCACAATATCATCTTGGAAACGATACGTCCGAGTTTTATCGCCCCGCATCCCTGAACCAATCTGTGCTTTGCGCTCAATGGATTGCTGCTGGCCATGATCACTTGTCAGCTTATCATTCAAGCGTTCAAGTATTGCTGACTTGGCTTCATCGAGAGAGTTTTCTCGGCTTCTACATTGCGCAGTAGCAATCACACCGGTGGGTAAGTGTGTAATACGTGCGCTGTTCTGGTGTTTATTACGATGCTGACCACCGGCCCCAGTTCCTGAGTACCATTCGATTTTGAAATCACGGTCGTTCCAGGCTACTTGCTTGGCATCTTTGGGATCGATGACTGCTACTGTAACCGTGGAAGTATGGACTCGTCCTTTTCGTTCCGTTGGTGGAACGCGTTGGATTCTATGTCCGCCTGCTTCGTTTATTAATTGGGAAAGATCTGCGCCTTCGACAACTATGGATACACCAGAGTCACCGTTATCGGCAAGTTGAGTGAGTCAGCCGACTCGTGTGAAATTCTTGATGTATGCTGCTGCGAGGTCACGTGCGAATAGTTTCGCATCAGTGCCACCTTCGGCACCCTTAATTTCGATAATACGTTTCATGATTTACTCCTTATGAATTATTAGAATACCAGTCACCTGGATCCTTATATCCAAGTGCTCTAGCGTATAGCCAAAAACATGGATAAATTGTACAAATGAAAATGTAATATACTACATTGCTAAAACACTTACCAATTATGGTTTTCATTGCATATGCCGCTTACCGCGCCTTTTAGTTTTATGCTGCACTTCTTGGTTAAGTGACTCAAGTGTAGGTTCAGGCTTCACTTGAGTCAAGTATTTATTCTCCTGCGGACCTACACTGCCTTGAAGAACCGTACCAGATACCGGTGGAGGCACGTAACTGTCATTCACTCCAATACGCTCTCGGTAATTCAAGTATGCACCACCACCACCAATCACCAAGATTGCACCGATTATGATTGCTACCGTTTTCAATACAGGACGACGCTTGCTGCGCTCAATCTCATCATATTCTGATAAGAAGGGATAGTTATAAATGCCACGACGCCGTTTCATTTGCAGGTGACCAAGAAAATATATCAGCTACGGGGTGCACCAAGCGCATTCAAATAGATCTATAGTTTGGGACACTAACGATGAAAACGAACAGCACCAGGGCTGTTCTATACGTACTAGCGTACTTTATAAACTAAGTTTGAGCCTTCAGCAATACGCTTGCTCCGCCACGAAACTCGCCGACCATCCCGTACTGATGCATGGAAATAATCGTTAACTACGTGCGGGCTGACCATAAGCTCGATCTCTTTCAGAGTCTTGGGGATGATTCCGTTGCCTTCATCGTAGAATTTGTAGCCATACTTGGTGACCAGTACTTCAAGTACTTTCCACTCACGTACTTTTGTACGACGCGGTGCCCTGAAGTGAATCCCAACCTCAAGCATTGTTTTTCTACATTCGGGGCACGGTCGGGGTTGATTACCACCTGCTTCGTGGTAGCATACACGACATTTGAAGCAGACCATGCGCCATGTCCACAGTGCGCTGCGCGATCCTGGTTTGAACATGTACATAGTCGTTTTCCTTTAAACTGCGATCAGGTTCAACTTACCCATGATCATCATCGGGAAGTCACTGATGCCACCCGCGTCGTATACTGCGCCTTGCATGACATCAACTGCCAGTTCCAGCTTGTCCAAACGAACGAGAATAGCTTGCTCAACTTGAAGCTTCAGAGCATCTGGCAGCTTGTCCGTTTCGATGATATCCACGTATGCGTCATTTTCTACTTTGTAGTGGTGGCTTACTGCAATTTTCATATTTTCCTCGTTAGTTGTTTGTTATTTAAAACTCTTCCAGTGCTGACTAATCCACTGATCCATCGCTTCATCAGCATGCGAATCGATTTGGGTAATGCGTTTACTACCTCGTAATATGCTAGCCAGTATCAATGGTCCAGCAATCATTATGATAAGCATCAACACTATCCCAATACCAGCGCACAACCATCCTTCAGCTTCATTCTTGATACTCTGCCACGTGATCATTTTAGCGCCTCTCAACCAAAAGAGTAAGTGAAGATTCAACTACTAATGAACATTTATTTCGTAAATTGTGCTACGCAGCAATGATACATGGTTTATCTTTGTACAAAAACCTGGGTGTACGTTTATCGCAACTTACCTTCAGCATTTGCTTGCATGATCTTTAGAATCCACTTTTCAAGCTTTGGTTTTGCTACAGCAAGCAATTCCTCTTCCGTAACATTACGATCATGTACGTAAATCAGATCGAGCCCTGAAATAAGCAAATCAACTGCTTCACCAATAACCCCATCTGGACCAGGAGTCTTGTAGCTATCACCCATCGCAATCGAAACTTCTTCAGCTAGCTCACCCATTTCAGCTTGTGTTGCATGGCTGACTGAATACAATGAACGAGACTTGTGAAAGTTGTCCGCAATTTTACTGGTCGAAAGAATCAGTTCAGTAAGTGTCATTGTGTGATCTTTTGTCATTACGTGGTTCCCCATAAAAAGAATACGCGTGGTTCACCAAATTTAGAAACTTCAGCTTGCAGTTCTGGTGATAGCTTGGCCAAGATGGATGCGAAGTACTGCTTTTCACCGTCAGTCACGTTGAAATTCAAATTGGCTACTTCAGTGAACAAGTCCGATGAATCAATGCCAATATTCATTCGCATACCAAATGCATACGATTGCTCATTGCCGGAATAAGGCTTGATGAATCCCTCAACTAATTCATCAGCCTCGAATACATCTTGTAGCAATGACGACAATGGTGCCCATGGAGCCGTGCTCAAATGCAGTGGAATCCCATAAATCAATTCAGCACAAGCTTGCGCCATAAACCCTCCTTAGCCCTTTAGATCAAGTTCAAGCTGTTCGTCGATCATTGACTGCCACCACAACTTTTGCTTTTCCATCTCTTTCAGCAAAGCAGCAGCAATGAAACCGGTATTGCGAGCTTTCTCCAACGCCTTTTGTAAGGCGGCACTTAGCACGTTGGGATCAATGTGGAACGAAATTTCTTCCGTCCCATCATTGGTGATGCCGGTGATCGACAAAATCATGCAGCGATCAACTTGTCGATCACATTCTTCAGCGCACCACCGTCATACAATCCGGCATAGTTTGCCTTGAAATACAGGTTGATCTGACCACGCAGCTTGTTTTCGACCACCGAAAAATTATCAGTGATAATCTGCTCAAGCTGCTCTGCTGACAATTGTTGCGGCAAGTAAGCAGCCAGAATTGCTTCTTCAGTACGAGCAATAGAGAGATTCAACTCGACTGCCGTTGGGTGAATTTCTGACGTCGCCATGTATTCCTGGCTTTCACGATTCTTCTTAAGGAAGAATTTGATCGTTTCCTCGACTTCAAGGTCGGTCGGATCACGTTTCACTACGTTGCCGTTTTCATCGCGCGATTCCGTTTCAGCGTTTTTGTCCGCAAGCGTTTTTGTTTCACCCAACAACGTGGTGAGCAACGTTGCCTTCACCGTGTCTTTGTCCTTACGAGCTTGCAGTTGATCTGCTTTAACTTGTGCTAGTGTTACTGCCATCATGTTCTCCTTAATTTCATTACATACAAATCTAGATGATACATTCACCTAGATTTTCCCGCAATGCTTTCCTATGTTGCTTTAGTGCGCTTCTTGATCAGATTCACTATCAACATGGCTGGATCAAATTCCCACCATTTGTATTTTCTACCCAAACCAAAATCAGCCTCACGGGGGTTGGCGTGGTGATTATTATGCCACCCATTTCCCCAAGTCAGATAACCTATAATTACATGATTCATTGATTGATCATCGGTATCGATGTTTCGATACGTGAACAACCCCGGTGCATGACAAAACAAGTTGATGAAGTTTTCTTGGTAGATTGAAATCATCATTGGTAATCCAAAGAAAAACAAAGCGATATGCCAGTTAATCAAAGCAGATACTATGACCGGAATCCACAGATATCTATAGTAATACTTGTGTACATGAACATGAACGGGATCACGTAGCAAATCCTTGGCTTGCCTAAAGTTTACAGAATCGCCTTTCAATGAAAACATCCAGCCCATGAACGCATTGTATTTGCCATGTATAGGTGAATGTAAATCCTTTTCTTTATCAGTGTATTGGTGGTGAACCGCACTATGAACACTGCGCCAAAAGATTGACGAACCTTCTGCACCAAAACTCCCCAGAATCAGCAGTACTATTTCCATCCATCGATATGTTTCAAACGATCGATGTGAAAACAAACGGTGAAAACCAACAGAGATGCCGAAGCCGGAAAACAAAATCCACCCAAGCAGAGTCAATAGCAACCAATATGGTGATACGAAAGGTATAAAGCAAATAGCCATGATCCCCAAGATGTGAACTGGGATAAAGACTTTCTTAATATGTGGATTGAGCATAATTATTTGAGTGTTGGTTAACCATAGAAGAAGTCATCATCGTCATCGACACTGCAAAAAGAATCTATATGTTCACTATTGGGAACAAAGGTGCCAGTCCTATGATATACGGTCGTTCCAGTTTTGTTCAGTTTGGCAATCTCTTCTAACTCAAGAGTCGTAAGCGTTTCATTATCATAGACACCTTCTACCAAGGGTTCTATGGTAAAGTTCTCGGCGCCATATTTTTTAATAGAAGTGATAATACGCAAGCACGGCATTCTAGTGCGAGCTAAATCAGTATCTTGGGCATATTCAAGCATTTGTGCCCAGCGTGCGTCAACGGACAATTGTGTTATGCCAACACAGACTGCGCCATTAGTGGTATTTGTTATTTTGTAGACTGCTGCCATTTTTAATTGTGGTTATGGTAATGGTTAAGACCAGATGCTACACGTATCTGGTCTTATCAGCAAATCATACGTTACTGGTTACTCGTCTTCTCCGTCGTCCTCGTCATCTTCATCATCCCATTCCGCCACCTTTTCTTTGCGCTTTTTAATCGCAAATTGCATGGCTTTGATGAGTGATTCATATGGGCCCATATCACCCTCTTGACTTCCAGCTCCACTAGTGGGGCCGTAGTGAAAGCGCAGCTCGTAAGCGAATGAATCTAATGTATTAGTTTCTGCAATGCCATGAAATACCTTACCAAATAATTGATTATCAATTGGCAATTTACTGTCATGCAACCCCATCAAAATTTCTTTTGCTCCGTAAATATCTCGAACATAACGATCAGTTTCGTTCCAATATGGATATTTTTCTGATAAATCTTTCGTTGCTGCATGTTTGACCTTTTCAGCTTTGGCAGCAATATCGTGTTTCATTATGGTGATAACTACTGGTTTGTTATAACCATTGGGATATTTGTAATCCTTCCATGAATGAACATTAATCATGTTATTGAATACCGATTCAAGGATCATCATCAATCCAACATGCTTAGCGCCATCATAACCAGTAACGTGTAGACGACCTGATTGAATTGCACTCATGGCCAAATCAAAATCCAAGTCCTTTCTCTTTACCGGGATATCATGTACCGTGTTTTCGCCAATTTCAAGTTCAACCAGATTATTCCTGATAATGGCCAGTTGCAGATCAAATGCTTGTTGATCTTCTGGGTCAAGATCCTCAATGCTACCGTAGTCGTTATACTTCGCACGAAATGGTAATGGCATTGTTTGAAACTTATCATGTGGATAACAAAAATTTGTAGCATCACCGCGACTATAGCCTTGACTACTTACGATGAACCAGCATACAACTCGATCGCCTTCGAAAATTGGCAATTTAGACATGGCACAAGTGCCGTTCCAGCAACCCATATTATTTTTACCTACGTTATTGTTATTATGACAAACCAAATACAACGAAGCCCAGATGTTAATGCCATCCGGGCTTTTAGTCTACGCTTATTGCCAGTTTATAGATACGGTGTAATGATATCTATAAACTGGCGTTCATGTTTGACATATCGATCAGCTTTTTCATGTAAATGCTCAGGTATTTGAGCCTTGATAACGTCCCAGTCATCAATACGCGGTTGCAATTGTCTAATATATTGATTAAGTGCAATTTCAAGATCTGCGTCAGTGGTGAAATATAACGTTTCTTCAAATACTTTGGGAATTGCAATTCTTGGAGTGAACGGTTCCCGACTATACGCAATTGTTCGAGCATCCAGTAGAATTGACAGGAGAGATCCAGACATACGCCATTCTTCCTGTGGCGGTTTGCCGTTCTTGTCTAGAAGAGACTTGTATTCATCAATCATTCGATCAACTTTTACGCGCACGTTTCCTCCGGTTTGATTCGTTCCACTCGAGCATTCTCCGGCCAATAATCGGTCCAGTAGACGATTTCACTTGCACCATCATTCACATATGATGCTTGAATACCCGCATAGGTTTCGGCCATGTCTGACATACAGAATCGGGACCAATTTTTGCCGTCCCACCATGACCACATCCGATCATAATTGAATGGAGAAGCATTCCACCAACCAATGTGTGGAGGTGGACCAGAATGCCATACTCGATTGCTAATTATTCCCATGCTGATTTCGGAAGTGCTGGATCGGTATACAAACGCTTAGCGGTCACATTGAAAGGGTAATGCTTGTCATTACCCTCCATTATGGCAACAATCGCCGCTTCGGCAAACGCAGTAGAGTCGAAGTCAGCCACTACAGTGTGTACTGACGTGCCCTTTGTGGTGATAATCAAAATCTTGTACATTACAACGTGTCCTCTCGTGTGTCTCGAAAATAGCAATACAGTAACAGATAGATGGCACTAGCCAGATAAATGCCATATACGGCCAAAAATGGTAATCGATGCTGATGCAAATAGTTATGGGTGAAGAACATACTTGGAATACCTAGCGCACAAGCTGCAACCAAGAATACACCCAAAATCCAACGCATCTGTTTCGTAGAAAACATCATTTACCCTTTAACCCATTTGGTATTACTGGCTGCCCACGCATCCAATGTTTGGTGGTCTGCACATGCTTTTCGCGGACAAACTTCGCCATGCTATGACGAAAGTTTGCATAAGAGAAACCATCTGCTGTTCTGATTACATAGCCTTCATCTTTCGTAAAGTCTAACTTCTTCTCTTCAGCACGAATTACCTTCTCGTCGTAAATGCCATCGTACAATACTTCCACGGGAACAATACCCATCAATGCAAAGTATTCAAGCGTAAAATCCCAGCTCAAGCAATTGTTACGTTCATCCCAGATACTGAAGCCATAGAAGTAGGATTCGAGATCATCGTAAACGATCGAATGCTGCGCGAACATGTTTTCACCACAGACGCGCCATCCCTCTGGAATATCACCGCTTATCTGCGCCCAAAAGTTCTTTACCCAATTGCGGCTGGGGTGATTGGGGCTGTCTATGCTACGTGCATGAATGTAATCGGAGTACATGGTGGTGTTTTCTCCGTCCTTCTTCTTGGTCATAATCACTCGCTTACCACCAAAGTTCTTCACCATATCAGCAGCAGTAAGAACACGATCATCCTTCTGTGGAGAAGGTGACCAAGGTGCATGGTAGGTTCGTTGATATTTCACATAGTGAGTGAACAGATCAAGCACTTTACCTTGCGCAAGAATCTTCTGCACGCTTTCATCAAAGAACAATTCACCCCGCAACCGTGTACCGTTTGGTTGAACAGGGTTGCCCCACTTATCGTATTCTTGATCGTCATACAAGTGCGGCGGAATGATCGGCTTCAGGATACCGCAAGCGATGCGTACATCTTCAACTGAAATTTCAGTTGTCTCACATTTGATGTGATGTTCACCACACACTGAGGCGCCGTTGTCCAAGTAATAGCCAAAATCAGGCCATAGACGACGTTCAAGAATGTGGTGCGCATCCTGTGCAGGTTTATCACAGAATACGCATTTGTAGTTGTCGCGCTTGAACACTCCCTCTCGGAAGTCATCGCGTGTTAATAGTTTTTGTGTCATTTAAAATAATCCTCGCCCACCCATACGCTTAGCTTGTCGATCAAATCCTAATAGGAATACATAGAAGAATGAACAGCCAAACGTTATGATAAAGGCATACGCTAATACTCCAAATCTATTGACATCTATTTGGATGTTAAACATGCTAACGATAATAATCACCGCCGCACACAATATGAAGTATCCAAGTACGAATTTGGAAAAGCGGTTCATAATAATGGCCTCATTTTAGTATGAGGCCATTCTACATTCATATGAAAAAACAGTCAAGCGCCCTTGTATGCGTTGAGCGCCTTGCGAACTGTCGGTGCTTGCGTGGGATCTTTCAGTACGATAGTCACACCGGATACAGTGGAACCCAGGCCACCCGTGATAATGCTAGGTAGCTCGCACGTTCCGCTCTTATGCGTAGCAACCTCGCAATCTTTGGGAACGATCGACAGAATTTGAGTCACAAACGCGTCGTGGCTTGTGCCATTGAACACGCTTTGACGTACCGTGATTTTACGGTCGCGATGCATTACCACTTTACCGATCAACTTGTTCATTTCGTTCTCCTTTCATTTACCATGTTCCTATAGTAAATTCATTTGAACGAATAGTCAAGCGCTATGGTTGTCAGCTTTTATGCAATGGATGTTTTCGTCAAATATTCTCGGGCGATCACATTCATTTCTCCCCAGATTGGAGTGCAATTATGCTTTTCTGAATGATCGATAAACCAAACAATTGCATCCATAACTTGAACATGTTGTGGCTGTTGTTTGATTCGATCAATAATAGCGTTGCAAAACGTCATCAACGCTGTTTTGCCGTTGTGGCCATCTTGCCGACTTTCTACACCTGCCTGTAGCAAGTCATCATACAGCATGAGATACATGTGAAAATCTCGATGCAGTCTTGCTCGTTTGGCTTCATGGTGTGCTAGATACGTGGGATTGAACCAATCCTTGAATCGACTGTGTTCAATCTTAGCCAAGCGTTCATGCAGTTGCGTGATATTCACATGTTCTCCACTATTAACGGCCAATTCCAAGTGGCGGCAACCAATTGTCGTACGGCTCACCGTCTTCTCGGTAATTGTAGGTCTTCTTTTTGAACTTTGGGTTCGGCTTTGCTTTTGCTTTTACGAAGTTCTTCAATTTCTCGGCGGCTTCTTCCAAACTTGAATATTCTGCATCTAATATACTTCGTCTGCCACCGATGTTGTACTTGAAGCAGTTCCAAAAGAACCACCCCTTCCAGTAAATTTTGAACACGCCTTCTTGTTCTTCAACAATCTTATACATTATTCTTATACCTGATGTTGCCTCAAATCAAGCAGCTTTCTTGAAACCCTCAATGATTTCAATTATGTGCTTGCGGGAGCGATGCATGTCAACAATGTCGTCGCCCGACCAAATCGTCTTGGCCAATGGATCATAAATGATGTCAATCTTCGCCAGCCAAGCTTCACCAGCGAGGATGACATCTTGATCACCACCAGTTTGTTGGTCCTTGGTCAGATGACCAAATTGTACTTCGGTCAACAGGCAAGCGAGAGCAGGACGACGATCAAGTTGTTCTGGCGTGGGGTTTTCGCTAAACAGAATGCTGTGATATTCAGCTTGCAACTTGCCTAAGAGTGAACTCATTATGACCTCCACGGATGAACGATATGCCATATTACGCTCATCAGCCATAGGCAGCAAGCGATTAATATCCCGGGTTGGAATCCTTGAGCACTCGCTGGGGATAGCCATCTTCACCATAAAAATAGGCTTGCTTCCGATGTTTGAAGCTTTCCTGTTCATATTGTTCTAAAGCTTTATCGTTTACATACCCCACTAAAGCTTCTTCAGCGGCAACTAGGGTTTTGTAAACCATAAGGCATTGACCAGCATATCCACTATCACGCAGCAATGGATGCCAAAAGATCCATCCCTTTCGATAGAGTTTGAAACATCCCGGCTTGATTTCAATTATTTTATACATAGTTCTTATAGTGGTGTTAGATGATCTGTGAGACCAGTAAATTCTTCAACATAACCAGGTCCTATAGCCAAGCAAGTCATTGTTTTGACGCCACCAAACTCGGTCGTACCGTTGTCAATGATCACGCAATTAGGCAAACCTAATGCTGTTGCTTTTGCTTGTAGGTCAAGCAACTCTTGCTGGTGATCAGAACTATCTTTACTCGTACCAAGTACGATCGTGGTCTCAGCGTCGTTCCACCATTCACCCATGGCAGAGATGCGCTCAACTGCTAATTCATAGTAGTCTATTGACATAGACTTAGGGTTATCACGCAAAGTCATCAAACTTTTGATCGCCCCCAAGCTTGCATGCGCCACTTGCGATCCAATCTTTCCCTTGTGAACTTTCAAATCACGTCGAAATATTACCACTTGTTTTGTTGTTGCCATAATGACTCCATATTCAATGAAGCCATTCTATACTAACGGTTATAGAAATAGTTAGCAA